>Ga0209052_1000082_pt1 | contig 49719 bp, 37 predicted proteins | sample WorMetHEROISLAND_2_FD_187409 | JGI IMG/M metagenome (GOLD analysis project Ga0209052, IMG submission 187409) | Marine gutless worms symbiont microbial communities from Max Planck institute for Marine Microbiology, Germany - Olavius sp. 4 HERON... | ecosystem: Host-associated > Annelida >...
TGGCGCTTCCAACAATACCTTAGGTGTGTCGCCATTTCTATTTTATTTTTTTGGCGTTTCTACAAATATATCAATTTAATTAATGCCAACCCAAGAGACCGTTTGGTTGCGGCTCTGCCGCGCTGTGTAATCTGCGGATTAAAATCCTTGACAAACACCTTGCGCCCGTGCAATTGTCGGTGAACGGTGAAATTTTTTCGTCAATACACAATTTTTCTGAAATTTTTTTGTCATTAACATGCTGGACAAAATTCAAACTAAATATCAGGACCTTACCGCCAGCCAGCAAAAAATCGCCGAATACTTGATTCAAAACATGGAAGAGGCCTTTGTCCTCAGTGCCACCGAGCTGTCGCATCAAACCGGCGTATCCGAGGCCACGACGACGCGGTTTATCAAAGCACTGGGGTTTTCGGGATTTTCCGAATTCAAGCGCGAGATGGGCCGCCATGTCCTCAGGGGCTTGTCCAGCATGGAAAAATTGGCGGAATCCGCTGAAACGCTGGCACCTTCAGAATCGATCCTGAGCGAGATTTTAAGGGGCGATATCGAAAACATCCGCTGCATGCATGCGAAAATTTCCGACCAGCGGTTTGCGGAAGCGGTTGACAACCTGTCAACCGCCCGGTCCATCTATATTCTCGGGTTGCGGGCCAGCCACGCCCTGGCGCTTTACCTCGCATTTAATCTCAGATTTTTCTTGAAGTCCGTCAACCTGATCAAGCCGGGAATCGGCGATATACCGGAGCAGGTTCTCGACTGCCGCAGGGGCGACGTTTTGATCGCCATCAGCTTTAAGCGCTATACCCGTGAGGTGGTCGAAATCGCCGCCAAGATCAAAAAAAAGGGAGTCCTTCTGATTGCCGTTACCAACACCCGGCTTTCCCCTCTGGCGCAGCTGGCCGATATGACCTTGATCGTCAGAACCGAGGTTCCGACCTATATCGAATCTTTCACGGCACCCATGAGTCTGCTGAATGCGCTGATTACCGCGATCGCCCTAAAGAAACGAAAGTCGGCCGTTCCGGCTTTAAAAAGACTTGAAAACGAGTTTGAAGAATACAGGACATACCTGAAATGAGGAGGCATTAAATGGCATATACCACCATCGAATACCTGCAGGAGGATAACATCGGCCTTATCCGCCTGAATCGACCGCACCGGATGAATGCGGTGATCGAAGAAATGTACATCGAAATTCAGCAGGTGCTCAAGGCGGCCGAAGAAGATCCCACCGTTCGGGCGGTCATTTTGACCGGCTCGGTGTTGGAGAAAAACGGTGTTCTCAAACAGGCCTTTTGCGCGGGTGCCGACCTGAAAAAGCATGCCGCGGGCGATCGCACCGAAGCCCAAAGAAGAAAATACATCATGCTCGGCCAGCATGCAACCAAGGCCCTGTACGATTTCCCGAAGCCCACCATTGCCGCCATCAACGGGCCGGCTCGGGGGGCCGGTGTCGAGATGGCGCTGAACTGTGATTTCGTTTTCATGGCCCACGATGCCACCGTGGCTCTCACCGAGACAAGTCTCGGCACCTTTATCGGCGGGGCGGTGACCTATAATCTGGTCAGAATGGTCGGCCTCCAGGCAGCCAAAGAAATTGTATATGCCGGAACCGTTATCGACGGCAAGAAGGCCGTAGAGCTCGGTCTGGCCCTCAGGTCCTATCCAATCGAAGATCTGTTGGCCGAGGCCAAATCATTTGCGAAATTGCTGGCCTCCCGGGCGCCGGTGTCCCTGCAATGGGCCAAAAAACGTCTGCAGCAAATGTATGGATTCGACCACGATACGGTTTTGCTGCTGGAGGCGGATGCCGTTTTTTCCTGCATGCACACTGAGGATTGGCACGAGGGAATCCGATCGTTTAACGAGGGCCGCGCGCCTGAATTCAAAGGAGTATGACAGCCATGAGTTTGAAAAGCATATTGGATGCCGAATCGGTTGTGATCGTCGGTGCCTCGCGCGATGTCACCAAAAGAGGCTACCAGTCCGTCAAGACCCTGCTCTCGGACAAGTATGAAGGTCGGATCCACCTTGTCAATCCGCGCGGCGAAAGCGTGCTGGGCCTGCCCTGCCACAAGAGTGTACTGGATATAGAAGGTTCCGCCGACCTGGCGCTCATCGCCACTCCCGCCAAATTCATTCCCGCCATCATCGAAGACTGCAGTAAGAAAGGCGTCGCCGGAGCCGTCGTTATCGCCGCCGGATACGGTGAAATCGGGACGGAGGGCCGCGAAGTCGAGCGTCGTTTGCTGGAAACAGCCAAAGAACGGAATATCCGCATTGTCGGGCCGAACACCAACGGCATCATCAATTTCAAAAACAACATGAACCTTGTGGGGGTGCAGGATGTTCCCAAGGGCGATTTTGCCCTGCTGACTCAGAGCGGGAATATGGCCCTGGCGCTGATGAATGAGGCCCGGGATCATGGCTTGAGCGGTTTTTCCTATTATGTCGGCGTCGGCAATCAGATCGACGTCGGATTAGACGAGTACATCGCCTTTTTTGCCGACGACCCGGACACCAAGGCGATTGTCATGTACCTGGAGGGCGTCAAAGACGGGCGCAGATTCATCCAGCAGGCGTACAAAGCCAGCGCCAAAAAGCCCATCATCGCTTTGAAGGGCGGACGCTCGGAAACCGGCCAAAAGTCGGCCCGCTCCCACACCGGGGCCCTGGCCGGACAGTCCCAGGTCAGCCACAGCGCCTTCAAAAGTGCCGGGGTGATAAGCCTCAACAATCCCGACGAATTGTTCCCGGTGGCGGAAACCCTCGCCAACCTGCCGCCGATTAAGAACAACAGGATCGCTATTTTGGCCGACGGCGGCGGTCACGCCACCATTGCCTCTGACCTGCTCACAGACCATGGCGTCGAGTTGATCGAGCTATCGGAGAAGACCCGGACCAAGCTGAAAGAGGTGCTGCCTTATACCGCATCTCTGGTCAATCCGGTCGACGTCGCCGGGGGCACCGATTCGGCCCCCATGGTTCTGGCCGAGTGCGCCCGCATCATTTTAGAAGATGAAAACGTGGGCGGCCTGCTGATCGTCGGCATGTTCGGCGGCTACGGCATCCGCTTTGCGTCGGAGCTGAAGTTCGAAGAAGAAGCCACCGCCCATGAGTTTGCCAAGGTGGTCTCGGAGACGCAGAAACCACTTTTGATTCACAGCATCTACACCCAGGCAAATCCCCATGCCATCGAAGTCCTGCGGCATTATAAAATCCCGGTTTTCGCCTCGCTGAGCGTTGCCTGCAAGTGTATGGCAGCACTGTCGGATTACGGCAGCTACCTGAAAAACCGCCGCTCGGAAGCCAAATTCGAGTTGGACAGCGGAGCCGGCGCAACCCGGGAAGGCGCGACCATTTTGAATGCAGCCCTGGCGTCAGGCAGAAGTTCGCTTTTGGAGCATGAAGCCAAAGACCTGCTGCGTGCCCACGGTGTTGTCGTGACCCGGGATCTGCTCGCCAAAGATGCGGATGAGGCCGCCAGGCTGGCGCAGGAAATGAGCTGTGAAACGGTTCTCAAAATCGTGTCACCGGATATCCTCCATAAAAGCGATGCCGGCGGCGTCCGCGTAAAGTTGGCGAACCCTGCCGCGGTTCGAGCGGCGTATTCTGAAATTATGAACAATGCCAGAGCCTTCAATCCCAAGGCAGACATACGCGGCTGCCTGGTCTGCCCGATGGTGGCACAGGGCATCGAACTGATCATCGGTGTCAACAATGACGCGCAGTTTGGGCCCGTAATGATGTTCGGGCTGGGGGGCGTCATGGTTGAAGTTTTTAAGGATGTGGCCTTCCGCCCCCTGCCGCTGGATGCCGACGATGCCGCCGGGATGATCACCGAGGTGCGGTCCGCGGTCATCCTCGATGGATTTCGGGGCAAACGCAGTGTCGATAAAAAGGCTGTCTGCGATCTACTCCAGGCGGTGTCGAAAATCGCGGAAGCCTATCCCCAAATCCAGGAAATGGATTTAAATCCGGTGATTGCCACCGAGGAGGGCTTGGTGGTGGCGGATGCCAGAGTTTTGATAAAGGATGCAGCAGCAACCGAATGACCTTCTCCGCGGCAAGCCGCGGAGTATCAGTGCAGGACAAATTCAATCCCAATGCAGTCTCGCTGAACTGAAGCGGGACGGGAACATTAATCCAACAGATTTCGCAAACTCGATCTAACATCCAGAATAATCTGCGAAATCTGTGGATTAAACTGAAACCGCCGCCTCAATTTGGCCTGTTGACATAATATGAGGTTTAGGTTAGCTAGTGTCCATCAGGATCCGCCTGAGGCGGATTCGGATGGACACCAAGTACGTCTAACCACCTGTAAAACGCGGATCGGGGGTATCCAAAGGTCCGCATCGCCGGTCGGTTGCAATCACAGTCGATTCCCGATTTTTTTGCTTCGATAACCTGCACACCCAGCTTTTCTGCCAACATATTACTCATTTAAAGGAGGTGATGCCATCCCCTAACGGAGGTGATTTCAACGAAGTTTCTATCTATTCTTAATTACGAAAAAAGGAGGTATCGTCATGAAGTCTGGATTTTGTAAAGCATTGTTGATACTTGCCATTATAGCCCTTTTCCTGCCGCCCCTTGCCGCAAAGGCCGGCGATTTGCCCGAAGAACGACTGGTTCCCCCTCTCGGTCTGCTGGGCACCACCGCCGACTACTCACCCCAACGCTACAACATGATGCGCATGATCGTGGCCAGCTGGAAAAAACTGGGCGTTAACGCTTACCTGGATCCAACGAAATATGAGGCCATGATCAAAAGGGCCTTCCGCTCAAAACGCTTCGATGCCTATATCATTAACTGGTCGCCGAAACTGGTCCGGCTGGAGCCCAATGTTTTTCTGAGATCCATGCTCACCTCGCCAAACGCAGGCTGGGACGGCATTAACGTTTCGGGCTACCAGAATCCGGCCTACGACAAGTTGGCCGATGCCCAGAAGGTGGCCCTCGATGTAAGGGATCGTAAAGAAATCGTGGATTTTATCCAAAAATTCCTCTATGAGCGCCAGCCTCACCATGCTTTCATGCATCAGGAAAACATGCGCGCCTACAATCAGAAGAATTTTAAAGACGTGATCCTCGCCCCGGGTACCGGTCCCTGGAGTTTCTGGACCGACTGGTCGGCCACGCCCACCGGCAGCCAGCGCGTCTTCCGCCAGGGAGGACCGGCCGACTTCAAAACCACCAACCCGATTATGGCCCAGTTGATCACCGATCAATGGCTGTTGGCGCATATTTATGACACCCTGATGCGCATTGGGCCGGATGCGAAACCGCAGCTGTGGGCGGCCACCGCCTATAAGTGGCAGGACGACAAGACCCTTGATGTCATCATTCGCAAGGGGATGAAATTTCATGACGGTCGTCCGGTCACGGCGGAAGATGTCGCCTTCTCCTATGAATACAGCCGCAAATCGGGCTATCTACTGTCCTTTTTGGAAAATCTGGAGTCGGTTGAAGTCACCGCAGAAAACAAGGTGCGTTTCAAACTCAAGGAGCCGGATGCCGGATTTTTATTCACCGTGCTTTGCCAGGTTTACATTCTCCCCAAACACATCTGGGCGACGGTAGACAATCCGGCCACTTTCGCCAATGACAAACCCATCGGCAGCGGTCCCTTTACGTTCAACTATTACCGCCGGGATGAGGAGTTGTCGCTGAATGCCTACAAAGAGCATTTCGATCCGCCTAAAAATGACGGTTTTCTGCATGTGGTTTACGGCAACATCGAGGCCATTGTTGGTGCCATGGAGCGCGGTGAGGTCGATGCCTGCGGCGCGGCTTCCCTGGATCCGCTTCAGGCCGACCGGCTTGCCAAAAATGCCGACATCAAAGTTGTCGCACCGTTGACCTTCGGCATGTATCTGCTGGAATACAACACCCGCATAGCGCCGTGGAATGACGTCTATTTTCGCCGAGCGGTTTCCTATGCCATCCCGGTGCCGATGATGATCAAAAGGGTGTGGGACGGACACGGCGTGCCCGCCGGCCCGATGCTCTCCCCGGAAAACAAGTTCTGGAGCAACAGCGATCTGCCGCCCTGGCCCTACGACATGAAAAAGGCCCGGCAGGAGTTGGCCGAGGCCGGCTATGAATGGGACGATGAGGGGCGTCTGTATTACCCGGCCCCGGAAAACGACAAGCGCTGGATCGACACCTTTGATCAGCACAAGTCATATGAGAACCGCCCCATAGACTGGCGTACACCCTAACGGTTAGCGAACTTGAGGAGAACTTACGGAGAAGGCCAAAATGAAGCAGACATAGCCGCGCCCCAAGTCAGACACCAGGATCGTGCCGGATAAGAACAGTCTTTCGGCGTTGGGCTTTCGGCGCACGAGGCACACCGTATTCTTCTAAGGATAGATGTGTCATCCCGCGTCAGCGGGGGAGGCAGGTTGATATTCGATCTTGTCATCTGCCGTGTGTCTGAAGTGTTATGTTCGTCTTAGTAGTTTGGGCAGTCTCGGGATAAGTTCTCCTCGCCATCTAGTGATGTCAATCGTTATTTGTTATCAGTTATTGGCGCTGCCGCTGGCTGCAAGCGTCTAGTCTGATCGGAAAAGAAATTAATAAACATCGAACGTCCAACATCGAACATCGAATTATGCATTCTGTCTATTTTAAAAAATGACTGAGCGGAGCGATTCCATCCTTCGAAATTCGTTATTCGACATTCTGCGGTTCTGCGGTTTGCTTTTAACTTAATGAAGTTTCACACGAGCGGAGGCCGCTGGCCGCAAGCGTCCAGTCTGATCGAGGAAGAAACTGTATGTTTTCACGCAAAGACGCCAAGGCGCCAAGATAAATTATAATATTAGTTATTTCCTTTGCGGCTTTGCGTGAGATAGATTTTTCGCTGTTTCATATAAGATAATGCTTCTTTCATTAGCACCATCAGGAGTTCAGAGCCTGCATCGAATAACCGATAATGATTAACAAATAACTAAACCTTGAGGCACGAAAAATGAGGGGAAGATATCTACTAAAACGATTCTTGCTGATGATCGTCACCCTCTGGGTGCTGCTCACGATCGTGTTTTTCCTGTTTCGAATCATGCCCGCCGATCCCACTGCGCTGTTTATCGGGGCGTCGCTTCATCCGGATTCCCAAAATATGATGATGGAGCAGTTCGGTCTCGATAAACCCAAGCTGGAGCAGTATTTCATCTACATGAAAAATTTGTTTAAAGGGGAATTCGGCATATCTATTCGAACAAACCAGCAGGTCATTGATATGCTGCGCGGCAAGCTCTGGAACACCCTGTTTATGATGGGCACTGCCATGGGCCTGGCGCTGATTATGGGCGTTGTCATCGGCACTGTGCTGGCCTGGAAACGGGGTACCGGCATCGATACAGGGGGGATTGCCATTTTCCTGGCCCTGCGATCCGCCCCTGAATTCTGGCTGGGAATGATTATTTTGCTCATCTTCGGATATTTGCTGCAGTGGTTTCCCATCGGTCTGATGCTGACCCCGGGGCGGGCCTACACCGGGTTCTTCGACAAATATTTCAACTGGGACTTTGTCCACCACCTCGTGCTGCCGGTCTTTACCATGACCATTTTCTATCTGGCCACCCCCATGCTGGTCACCCGCAACAGCATTTTAGATATCCTGCATGAAGACTTCATCGAGATGGCTCACGCCAAGGGCCTGAGCAACAAACGCATTATGTTTCGCTACGCCCTGCGCAACGCCTTGCTCCCGGTGGTGACCATCGCTCCGCTGATGCTCGGATTTGCCATCGGCGGCCAGGTACTGCTGGAAAAGGTCTATTCCTGGCCCGGCATGGGGCGTGAACTGGTTGAAGCGGTCAGCAGTATGGATTATCCGGTTGTTCAGGCAGCCTTTCTGGTTTTGGGGGCTATCGTGATTATCGGCAACTTTCTGGCGGATGTACTCTACTCCTACCTGGATCCGAGGGTAAAGGTAGGGTGAGGGAAATGAATCGTAAGAATTGATAGATTCGTAAAAAGTCAAATTGACTCGCTCGGGTGCCCCTTATCGGGGGTTTCGACCCCGACGGCTAAATTCCAAGAACTCGTCGCCAGCTCCTCAAACAGCTTGGAATTCTTAACGCCGCCAGTGTCGAAACCCTTTTCCCGAAAGGGGCAATGTCGCTCCCCAATCCGACTTTTTACGAGACTGTCAAGATTGAAGATTTGAGGTATTCTTTCGATCTTCGTAAAAAAAGATGTAGCGACCTGTCGGGTCGTAGCCGAAGGCGACCTGTGGGGTCGTAGCTCGTAGAGCGAAGCCTCAAGCCTGAAGCGATATCCACAAATCTTAAATCTTCATTCTTCAATCTTCAATTCTCGGCTGAAAGCCGAGACTAGGGGGAATTTGAGATGGCTGCAAAAGCATTCTCCGAACGCACCCAGGTGCTTAGAAATTTTGTCCGTGAGCAGCGCGAAGTATTTCGTGGAGAAAAACTCAGCATCGCCGGGCTGATCATCGTCGCCATATTTATAGTCCTGGCGATTATCGGACCGTCCATCGTGCCCTATGAACCTTACGAGGCCATCGTTGATGAGTACGGACTAGTTCCCGATGATAAAACCCCCAGCAAGGAACACTGGTTCGGATTAACCCGCTTCGGTTACGATGTCTTCAGCCAGACGATTGTCAGTTCCCGCACGGCGGTCGTTGTAGGATTGATCTCCGCGATAATGGTGGTGTTCGTCGGGGCCAACCTGGGGCTGCTTTCGGGTTATTTCGGAGGGTGGCTGGATGAAGCCATCATGCGTATCACCGACATTGCCTACGGGATCCCTTTTCTCCCCATGGCGATTGTGCTGATGACGCTGCTGGGACGCGGAATCTCCAATGTGATCATCGTGGTCGTGGCACTGTTCTGGCGAACGACCACCCGTGTTATTCGCGCCCAGGTGCTCACCATTAAGGAACGGCCCTTTATTCAGGCGGCCCGCGTGGCGGGGGCATCTGATTTTCGTATCATATATCGCCACATCGCGCCCAACGTGATGCCGATGGCCTTCCTTTATGTCGCGTTGGCGGTGGGCTGGGCGGTTATCGCCGAGGCAAGCATCAGTTTTCTGGGTTTCGGCGATCCGGACGCGGTCAGCTGGGGGCAGATGATCCACTTTGTGTTTGCCGCCCAGATGTTCCGGCAAGCGTGGTGGTGGTTTTTACCGCCGGGGCTGTGCATCGTTCTGCTGGTGATGAGCGCTTTTTGGATCGGCCTGGCCTATGAGAAGGTGGTGAATCCGAGGCTCAAGATAGAATAGAGCATGAAGAACTCAATGCTGATACCTTGTATTGCAGTTGAGGGTTTCAGGTTTCAGTGTTCAGGTGTACTGCCGGAGGCGGATCAGCAGTCGCAGTTGATCCCCTGTGTCGGAGTGATTCATGAAAGGGACTTTCTGATGCAGGTGCTGCTCATCAGGGGTGACCAAATTAGTGTTACGGATCGGTTCTTTACTGACAACTGAAACCTTATATGAAACTACATTGAGCTAAAAAGCGAACCGCAGAACCGCAGAACGTCGAATAACGAATTTCGAAGGAAGGAATCGCTTCGCTCAGGCTTTTTATAAATAGATAGAATTCATTATTCGATGTTCGATGTTGGACGTTCGATGTTCGATGTTCATTAGTTTCTTCCCTTGATCAGACTGGACGTTTGCGGCCAACGGCCGCGCTGACACTTGCACCCTTTACTGTTTATCTCGTTCTAAGAACGTTTACGGAGCCATTCATGTCGCTACTAGAACTTAAAAATCTGAAGGTGCACTACCGCACGAGAAATGGCGTTGCCGAAGCTGTTGATGACGTCACCTTTGCGGTCGAAAGCGGCGGCACCCTGGGACTGGTCGGCGAGTCGGGCTGCGGCAAGACCACCATCGCCAAGGCCATCATGCGGCGGCTGCCCCGCAATGGGTCCATCGCCGGTGGTGAAATCGTATTCAAAGGCCGCGATTTGGTCGGCTTGACCATGGACGAGGTTCGCAACTATCGCTGGGAAGAAGTTGCCATGATCTCCCAAAGTGCGATGAACGCACTCAACCCGGTCGCGCGGGTGGGCAACCAACTCATCGAGGCCATGCAGGCCCACCGCCGGGTCAGCCGCGACGAAGCCACCAAACGAATGGCCGAAGTGTTTGACCTGGTCGGATTGAGTATCGAGCGGGCCAGGGACTTTCCCCACCAGTTCAGCGGCGGCATGAAACAGCGCGCAGTAATCGCGATGGCGCTGCTTTTGGAGCCGGATCTTATCATCGCCGATGAACCGACCACGGCGCTGGATGTACTCGTGCAGGACCAAATCATCGTCAAGATCAAGGAACTCTTGAGTCAACTGAGCAATGCCATGATCCTGATTACCCACGATATCGCCGTGGTGGCCGAGACCTGCGAGCGAATGGTGGTTATGTATGCCGGAAAGATTATGGAACATGCCGACACGGACGACATCTTCCACAACCCCTACAACCCCTATACCCTGGGTCTGCAAAATGCCTTTCCGAGCGTCAAGGGCGAACTCAAGAAACTTATCTCGATACCCGGATTTCCGCCTTTGCTGGTCAATCCGCCGCCGGGCTGCCGCTTTGCCAAGCGCTGTCCTTTTGTTCTGCCGGTGTGCCGCGAGCAGGAACCGCCGCTGGAGGAAGTCGCCCCGGGCCATTTCAGTGCCTGCCACCGGGCAGCTGATGTCGAAGAAATCCGGCAACGTTCGAAGGAAGAGGAAACCTGGTTGAAAGAGGCGGCCGCCTGAGCAAACCCGGACGATAGTAGGATCACGGAGAAGATATGGCTACACCCGTTATTCGAGTTGAAAACCTGAAAAAATACTTCACCATCGGCAAAGGCCCGTTCTCGTCTTTGTTTGGGCTGTCCGATGAAGTCGTCAAAGCAGTTGACGATGTCAGCTTTGCAGTGGAATCCGGCAAGATTTTAGGACTGGCCGGTGAAAGCGGCTGCGGCAAAACAACCACGGGCATGGTTTGCGTGAGGCTGCACCGCCCGACGGAAGGCAGCATCCTGTTTGAAGGTCGGGATATCTCCGCCTATGAAGGTGACGAATTGCTGCGTTTTAGAAGCATTGCTCAAATGATATTCCAGGACCCTTATGAGTCACTGAATCCGCGATTCACGGTATTCCGGACGGTGTGCGAGCCACTTGAAATCCACGGCGTCGGCAACCGCGCCGAAAAGGAGCAAAAGGTCTACCAGGCATTGGAACGGGCCGAGTTAAGGCCTCCGGAACAATTCTTCAACCTGTACCCCCATCAGATGAGCGGCGGGCAGCGACAGCGCGTCGCCATTGCGCGGGCCATCGTGATGGAACCCAAGTTCCTGGTGGCCGACGAGCCGGTATCCATGCTGGATGTCTCTATCCGTGCCGGGGTGTTGAAGCTGTTCAAACGCCTGACAGAGAGTCTGCAAATGGCCGGTGTTTTTGTATCCCATGACTTGTCGTTGTTGCGGCACATCTGCGATCAAACCGCCATCATGTACCTGGGACGGATTGTGGAAATCGGCGATACGGAAACAATCATTACCAACCCCACCCATCCCTATGCACGCGCATTGCTTGCAGGGGTCAGCATTCCCGACCCCAGAGTCAAACGCGAACGAATTATTCTAGAGGGAGAAGTCCCGAGTGCCAAAAACATTCCCCCCGGATGCCGCTTCCACCCCCGCTGTTACATGGCCCAGGATCGCTGCAGGACGGAGGACCCGGTTTTGGAAGATAAAGCCAGCGGCGCCGAGGCTGCCTGCTATCTTGTGAACTGACCCAGGAATCGAACATACCCCCGGCAGTGGTGGTGCACTCCAATACTCCGAAATGTCGAAATCAACCGAACCTTGTATTTAAACAAAGTCAATGAAAGGCGTGGCAATGAACAACAAAATTATAGATGCGATCAAATCTGCGGACATGATTGTTCGTGAACTCCTGGAGATTCAGCCCGGGGAAGAAGTCGTCCTGGTGGCCGACTCCGAAACCGATATGGAGATGGTCCAAGCCATTGCCGGCATCGGCCAGGCCGTCGGCGCTGAATGCACCATTGCCGTCATGCCGTCCAGACCGGTGGAAGAATCGCTGAAGATGACCCGCTTCATCGAGCAGGGTCTGGAAGCCGCCGATGTAATGATCGGCATGACAAAAGCCAGCGGCGCTGCCTGCTACAGCCCGACGGTGAGCAGATTGCGGCGAGAAAAAGGGTTGCGGTTTCTCTCGATGGTGTTACGGGATCTGGATATCTGGACCAAGGGCGGTGCGACGGCGGACTATCGCAAAATCCTGGAAGCCGGCAGGCAGCTGCAGTCGGTCTGGAGCCGAGGCAAGGAAATTCATCTCACGAGCAAAACAGGCACGGACCTGAAGGCGAAAATCGATGGCGTCCCGCCGTTTATCGAAGCAGGCTTTGCCAACCGGCCGGGCTTAACCGCTGCTTTTTCGGATGGAGAAGTCTCCCAGGGCCCGGTTCAGGGATCGGCCGAAGGCGTCGTCGTTGTCGACGGTCCTATCGCCCACGTCGGCCTGCCGGACAAGCCGATTCGCCTGGAAGTGCGTAACGGAAAAGTCGTTCGCATTGACGGTGGCGACAGATGCGCGCGCCGCCTGCGGGACATTGTCGAGAGCGTCGAAGATGCCGACAATTTTGCCGAAATCGGCATCGGATTGAATCCCAACTGCCGTCAGAACGGTGATTTCGAAGAAGAGAAAAAGCGCCTGGGCAATGTGCACGTTGCCGTGGGAAGAAATACCGGCGGCTATGGCGGTACGGTGGCATGCCTGGTTCATCTCGACATGGTGCTGTACGAAGCCACGATCAAAACGGACCAGGATGTATTGCTGGAGGATGGCACGCTGCGGGTCTAAAGCTGGCAGGGATTCGGGGAATATAATGGCTACAAGATTATCAACCCTCGTTTGAGACTTTATCGAATGATGAATGACGATTGTCGAATGAAGTTTCTTTATCGATCAGGCTGGATCCTGGGTGGCCGATGGCGGCGCTTATATGAAACTACATTGAGTTAAAAAGCCAACCGCAGAATGTCGAATTTCGAATGTCGAAGGAATGTTTCGCTTCAGGCTTGAGGCTTCGCTCTACGAGCTACGACCCCACAGGTCGCCTTCGGCTGCGTCCCGACAGGTCGCTCAATCTTTTTACGATAACTAAAATGGAGAGAAACCTTATTTTTCGAGGTCCGTCATGACGATATCCCCACGTATTATAGATCTCAGCCAAACGGCTCATCTGATTATCCACAAGCTGCTGGCCGTCAAAGCCCATGAGGAGGTCCTGCTGATCGCCGACACCGAGACCGACATGGAGATGGTCTACTCCCTGGCAGCCGCCGCCAGGGGTATCGGGTGCGAGTACACCATTGCCGTGATGCCAAGCCGTACAGGCCACCCCCACCTTCTGAATGTCATTCCCAATACAGTCGCCAAAGCGTTTGAAGGCGCTGATGTGGCTATCGGTTTGACCCGCACCAGTTTCGGCCCGTCACTGGCGCCGATACAGTCCCAGCTGGTGTTTGAAAAAAAGACGCTCAGATATTATTCAATGGCCCTGCGTGATCCGGTAAGCATGATGCGCGGCGGAGCTCTGGCGGATTATGACGATTTGAGAGAAAACGCCGCCAAGCTAAAAAGAATTATGGAGGCCGGATCGCGCCTGACGATCCGCACCGAGGCGGGCACCGATTTCAGCGCTGAAATACCCAAACCGGAAGACTCGCCGGGTTTTGAGGGACCCTTCGTGCGGGTCGAAGACGGCTGGGCCGAAAAACCGGGCGAAGAAGCAGCTTTTCCGGACGGAGAAGTGTTTTTCGCCCCCAGGCAACACTCCGCCGGTGGGCGCCTCGTGATCGACGGCCCCATCGAATATGTCGGAATTTCAACGGAGCCCATCGAAGTTATCATTGACGAGGGCAAAATCCGTGAAGTCAACGGCCGCTCCGATGAAGCCCGCAAATTGAGGGAGCTTCTACGCCGCCTGGAAGACGCCGATGTCATCGGCGAGGTAGCCGTGGGCATCAACCCGGCGTCCTTGAGGGACGGCAGCGCTCAGGAAGAGAAAAAGGCCCTGGGCAACTGTCACATCGGATTCGGGATCGCCCGAGGTTTTCCGGGCACCTGGATGGCCAAACACAAAACCCTGATCCACAGCGATATGAACATTCGCGATGTCAAGGTCGCCGTCGACGACCGGGTTGTGGTGGAAAAGGACAAGCTGCTCATTTAATTACAAAATCACAGATACGGGGAGGATTTTGAGGTGGATCAAAAAGTCGAGTTTGTGTTCCTTTCACAGGAGGAGATGATCGAAGCCGGTGTGCTGGACATGCCAAATTGCGTGGCGGTGATGGACAAAACCTTTAAATTATTGGGCGAAGGGGATTGCCTGATGGGCGGTCCGTCGGGACAGCACCACGGCATGAAAATCCACTTTCCCAAAGAAGCACGCGGTCCACGGATGCCGGTTGAGGGCCCGGACCGGCGTTTTATGTCCCTGGTGTCCTATCTGGGCGGTGATTTCCATGTCTGCGGCACCAAATGGTATGGATCGAACATCGAGAATCCGGCCCGCGGACTGCCGCGGTCGATACTGCTGGTTATCATCAATGATCCGGAAACCGCCGCACCGCTGGCGATTATGGATGGGAACCTGATCAGCGCCATGCGCACCGGTGCAGTGATCGGGCTGGGCGCCAAATACCTGGCCAGAAAAGACGCCGAAGTGGCCGGCGTCATTGCAGCCGGGGTTATCGGCAAAACCAGTTTGATGGCCCTGGCGGCCGGTATGCCGAACCTCAAGGAAGTCAGGGTATTCGACATCGATCAGCAAAAGGCCGAGGCGTTTTCCCGGGAGATGAGCGAGAAACTGGGACTGAAAGTGCAGGCGGTGGATCGCCTGGAAGCCGCAGTTCGAGAATGCGATGCTGTCAGCAGTGCCGCATCGAGAATTAAGGTTCCCTATCTCGAACCGGAATGGTTCAAACCGGGCGCCTTCTTAGGCCTGTCTTCGGATGCCCGCCTGGCCGAGGGCTTCTGGAAGGAAGCCAAGGTGGTGGCGGACAATTGGCAAATGCATCTTGAATGGCGTGAAGAAACGCTGCAACTGCCCGAAGCCGACAGGAAATTTCCGCTGTATGAAGACCTGCATGAATTGATCCTGGACGGACGGATGCAGGATGCTGACATTTTCGAAATGGGCCAGGTGGTCAGCGGTCAGGTGGCGGCCAGAGACAGTGAGACCCAGCAGATCGTCTATATCACCGGCGGCATGGGCATCGAGGATTCGGCCTGGGGCTACGCCGTCTATGAACAGGCCAAGGCCAAGGGCCTCGGTCAAAAATTAAAATTATGGGATAAACCCCTTTGGTACTAGAATCTGCCTCGATAAATCCCCTCTGACGGGTTCGAGATAGGTTGAAGGGTTGCGTCTCAGAAAAATATTATAAAATTTGAGCTGGGATTGTATGGCTTACAGTGCCCTCGAATTTGACAAATCCCAAGCACCAAATAACAAATTGCAAACAATATCCAAATCTCAATTTTCAATGACCCAAACATCTTTTAGCCTTGGTTGCGGGTTCTGGAGTGATTCAGCTCATGTGGATGCTTGACTGAATTGATCCAATGTTTCCAATAAATCCGATTCATTTGCATCACTCTTTTCGATGATGGGTTTCGAATTTGAATATTGTAATTTGAGTTTTGTGATTTGGGATTTAAACAATTGAATTCGGGAATTGGGCCGCCTTAATAATCCATTTGGATTTTGGAAATTCCTTATAGAAGATGACACTATACGGCCACCCCGTCGGTCGTCTCGGAAGCGCTGAATGATTGTCCGGCAAACCGCTCCGGCCGAAAGGCATCAATGGGCAGCGACGAGCGACCGTCGATGATCAGCACGCTTAGGATTTGACCGATGATGGGGCTGAGCTGGAAGCCGTGGGCACTGAACCCGAAGGCGTGATAGGCCTGGGGGGCGTTCGGGCTGGGCCCGATGACGGGCATCTGATCCGGCAGCACCCCTTCGATGCCCGCCCAGGTCCGCACGATGGGCACCTTTGCCATGAGCGGAAAGATATCCTGGGCGGCCCGGGCGCTTAATTTCAGCTTGGTAAAGTCAATGATCGTCTTTTCTTCGGTCATGTTCAACTTGCTGATATGACCGCCGCCAATAACAACGGTGCCGTTGGGCATTTGCTTGAAGGATAGTTTACGGCTTGCCAGGCCGACGACCGGTTTCAGAAAGGGATCGACCCGTGCGGTGACCATCATGGTCAGCGCTGTCGGGGTCAAGGGCACCTCGTCACCGATCCAGGAGGCGACACGCGCCCCCCAGGCACCGGCGCAATTGACCAAAACCGGTGCCTCGAACCGGCGCGAGGCCACGCTGATGCGCCACAGGCCCTGGCGCCGCTCAACTGCGGTTGCCGGATGGTTTTCAAATATCCGGACGCCTAGCGATTTGGCCTTGTCCCGAAATGCACAGGCCGTCAGGTAGGGTTCGGCAAACCCATCTCCCCGGCAGTACAGGGCGCCGACGCAATGGTGTGCGACTGCCGGCACCAGGCGCCGCAGCTGCTTTCGATCCACCAGTTCTTCATGGCTGTAACCCAGAGACGCTACCAGTTGATGCCTGGCCTCGAGCTGGGCCATGTCCGCATCATTTTCCGCAATCTGAATCTGACCGTCGGGTTTAAAACCGCAGTCGTGATCCACGAGGCTTTCGATGCGCTGCCACAATTCTTGGGCCGCCAGGGAAAGCGGTATCTCCGGCAGGGCCCGATTGAGGCGGCGCACACCGCCGGCGTTCACCCCGGAAGCATGCCGGCCGGCGGTCTGTTTTTCCAGCACGGCAACCGATTGCCCCCTTAAAGCCAGATGCAGCGCCGTCGAAAGGCCTTGCAGCCCCGCGCCGATGATAATGATGTCGGTGGTTTTCAATTCCTGATTCCGCTTCCTTTGGGCCAGGTCAGATGCAATCGGCAACGCTTTTTGCCTGACTTATTTATGGTTTCAGGTTTCAGGAATTCAATGATTCAGGAATTGAGGGATTCAGGGATTCAGGAATTTAGGGATTTGGGGATTGAGGGATTTCGTTAAGATCGACGGAATCAATTTAATTCCTAAATTCCTAAATTCACAATTCCTAAATCTTTTTGCCCTAAATTTGCAATTCCTCAATTAAAGGATTGCTGACACCTGAAACCTGACACCTGATACCTGCTGGTATAAGTTGCCCCCTTCATCACCATGCTAGTGTGAACTGAATCCGGGGCCTGCCGCGGTGGTGTACTCGGATTTCCAATTCCCCAAGCGTAACGTGGTTTGAGGTCGGAATCAACAGGGCCTAAGCTCGATATTGCCTTGCCAATCCTATTCGACCAGCTCCAAATCGGCGAGTTGGTCGATGCTGATCGGTCTGATCGGAGGTCGAATCCGGGGATAACCGATGCTGGAAACGTCGATGCCGCGGTATTGCGCCATGATTTCCGAAACGGTAAGTCCGCACATCCGTGCCTGGCAGGGTCCCATCCCGCAGCGCGTCTGGGCCTTTAGCTGGTTGGGACCCGGTGCTCCCAATTCAAGGGCTTTGCGGATATCGCCGGCGGTGATCTCCTCACAACGGCACACGATGGTTCGTTCGTCTGCGGGGACCAGAAGATCCGCCGCCGGGCGGAACAAGCGGTCCAGAAACGGGCGCACGGCTTTTTCCCGCAACAGTTTCTTTCTAAAAACAGCCGCCCGCAGATCCCTTTCCGCGCGCGAAATGACCCCCAGGCGACAGGCGGCTTCCAGACCCGCCAAATGCCCGGAGGCCTCGGCCGCTTTGGCGCCGGCAATTCCGGCCGCATCACCGGCCACGGCAACGTTCTTTTCGCTGGTATTGCCCCATTCGTCCACCTGTGGTCGCCAGTAACGCTGCGGTTCGTACCAGACGTGCTCGCATTCCACCTGCTGGGTGATCTGGCAGTCCGGCACCACGCCGTTGTGGAGCAGGAGGGTGTCGACATCGAGCTCCCGGACGGATGCATTGCTGGAAAACCGCACGGTTTCGACGGTATGGGCTCCGACAGCCTCGAGGTTCTTCACGTTGCGGTAGACTGTAACGCCGTTTCTGCGTATCTGCCGCTTCATACGCAGACCCTTCAGCAGGTATTCATAGCCGCGCAGCGCTTGGGGCAAGGCAGGCAGCGCCGCCAGATAGTTGGACCGCGGGGTGGTATCGAGAACCGCGTTGACGGTCACCCCGAAGTCAAGCAAACGGGCGGCAGTCAAAAAAAGCAATGGGCCGCTGCCCGCCACAACGATGTCACCGGTCGGCACCATCCCGTGGGATTTTAACAGAACATCGGCAGCGGTTGCAGCCATGACCCCGGGTAGGGTCCAGCCGGGTATAGGAACCGGCCGCTCACGGGCACCGGTTGCAACGATAATCCGTTTGCCCCTGATCTGTCTGGCCCTGTCTTCATACAGGAAACTGACGACGCCGTCGGGCTCCGCCTGCCAGACCACCGTTCGCGGCAGATAGTCCGCTTGCGCCGCTCTGAATTGACGCGCCAGTTCCTGCCCGTGTCGATAATCCGCTCCCAGGGTCTCCAGCTTTTCAGGAGCAACATGCTCGATGGCGCGGTAAACCTGACCGCCGGGGGACCATTGGTCTCCCAGGACGATGGTCGCCAGCCCGGATTTTCCGGCCTCAATCGCCGCCGCCATGCCGGCCGGCCCGGCGCCGATGATGATCAAATCATACTGTGTTTTCATGGTTCAATGTCTCTCAAACCTTTTTGAACAGCAACATTCATCCCCTGGCGAACCTGCGTCTGGCAGGCCTGCTGGTTGGCAACTCCGTCAATTTCAACCAGGCACTCAAAGCAGGTGCCCATCATGCAATAGGGGCCACGCTCAGCACCGCTGACCGGCGTTGTGCGGTTGGCCAGAATCCCGGTCTTGAGCAATGCCGCCGCCACGCTGTCGCTTCCGGGCACTTCGACCTGACGATCTTCGATTGTGATGGTCACCGTCGGTTCGTTTGTGCGATTCAATCTTTTAAACATTAAACCTCCCTGCGCTAAAGCTTTTAAATCCGTCCGGTTCGCGGCTGTCCAGAATCCAGTCCACCAGTTTGCCGGCGTGCAGCGGCGCCAGTGTCACGCCGCTGTGCAAGGCAATGGCGAAAGCCTGCGGTGAAAAACCGGCTGATTCATAAACCGGCATACCGTCGGGTGTTTTTATCCGCAACGCCGCCCAGGTGCGGACGATCCTTAATTCTCCCAGCGCCGGGAAAACCCTCCGGGCGCGGTCGGCGATGCTTCGGATCACCTTATTATCGGTCTCAACATCAAATCCAGCGTCTTCCTGGGAGGCGCCCAGAAGAAAACTGCCCTCGGCGGTCTGCCGGATCCGGGCGGACGGCAGGTTCAGGCAGGGCCGGGCTCGCTCGGTGACTAATATTTCGCCCTTCTCCGGTCGCACGGGTATGCGCATCCCGGCCATGGATGCCAGCCGACCTGTGGCGTTTCCGGCCGCAATCACCAGTTTGGCGGCGGCGAAGGATCCCCCTGATGTGCGTGCAACATACCTGTCGGCCTGCCGGTAAATATCCAAAACACCGTGTTCGGCAAAATACTGTCCGCCAAAGGAAATGAATCCGGCGTGCAGCGCCCGCATCAGGGCCAGGGGATTCACATGACCGTCGTGAGGCGAATAGGAAGCACCGATGACGGCATCGCCCAATTTCATCCCGTGGATTTTTTTTTCAATTTCTGCTCGATCCAGCATGCGGCAATCATAATCATTGCCTGCCGCCTCTTGCCGGATCTGATCCAGGATGGCACGCCGGTCCTCGTATTCCGCATCACTGATGCAAAACGACATTCCACCCGGCTTGCTGTAAGCCACATCGATACCGGTGAGATCCAGGAGTTTGGCAGCAAAGGAAGGCCACGCCCGGGTGGCTTCCAGGGACCATTCCTGGTAGCGCCGCATCCCCCTGCCCTTGGCCTGATACCAGACCAGTCCGGCATTGCCCCGAGCGGCGCGGAAGGCGCGATCACCCTCGTCCAGCATGGTGATCCGAACGCCGCGCTCGGCAAGCCCGAAACCCACGGCTGAACCCACCAATCCCCCGCCGATGATCAGCACATCTGCAGTATGTTCTCTTTTTACCGCCACACTCAAGATTACCTTAATTTAGATTCATCAATAGCGAACCGACGGCCGCCATCGCCTGACCAGGACTGCCGGGTCATTGATTCCAGCACCTAACTACTTCCCGTATTCCAGTCCTTCAAGGAGCTGTTCTGCGGCCGAGAACGGATCGATTCTTCTGGCTTTGAGGTCCTCGAATAGGGTTTGCCCGGCAGGTGAGTTTTTGATTTGACCGAAAATGCGGTCTGCGGCCATCTCCATGACCAGATGGCGAAAAAAGTGAAACTCCCATTGATAGTTGTGGGCTTCGAATTGTCCGCTGTCGAATAAGAAACTACGGTGTTGCCAGAAGGCGTCGACCAGCTCGGTTATTCCGCGATCCTTTGTCGCCACGGTTTTTATTACCGGCGGCATCCATTTATCCTGTGATCGGTTGCTGATGTCCAGCATTGCCCGCAGCTGCTCGACGACTTCATCCGCACCAGGGGTATCGGCTTTGTTGACTACGAATATATCGCCAATTTCCAGCAGGCCGGCTTTCATGGCCTGGATGTCGTCGCCCATTCCGGGCAGGCTGACAACTGCCGTCGAATGCGCAAATTGCGCGATTTCAACCTCGTCCTGCCCTACCCCGACGGTTTCGATCAAAATAACGTCATACCCCATGGCGTCGAACACCAGCACGACCCCACGGGTGGTTTTGCTCATCCCTCCCAGATGGCCGCGGGTGGCCATGGAGCGGATAAAAACGCCGTCATCCTCGCTGTGCCGGCGCATGCGGATACGATCGCCCAGCAGGGCACCGCCTGAAATCGGACTCGACGGATCGATAGCCACGACGGCGATTCTCATCTTCCGAGACCGAATCTCGCTTATCAGGGCATTTACTAAAGTGGATTTGCCCGAGCCCGGCGGTCCGGTAAGGCCCGCAACAAAAGCCTTACCCGTATGGGAATACAGCTGTTTAAGGATAGCGATCCCGGCCGGGTCCTCTTCCTCCAGCAGCCGGATCAGACGCGCCCCGGCAAGCTGACTGCCTTGGATAATATCCTGAGCATCGATTTTCATACTGACATCTATAGAGTCAATTGGTAGGGTTAGCAAAGATCCGGGCCCGGAGGGAAAACAATAGTAACTACTCCGGCCCGTCAGGTTTCAGGTGTCGGGTTTCAGGTGTCAGGCGAGCGGATGCTGAAAACTGAAGCCGCATGCGATACCGCGCAGTCAACCGAAGGCCCCGCTGAGAAAATGACTCAGAGATCGCAGAATTTCGAAGGGTCCTATCGCTGAGCGTTATCTTCTGATTTCTGTCTTCTGTCCTCCGTTTTCTGTCCTCGATTTTTCCCGACACCTGAAACCTGACACCTGAAACCACTGGCAGATTCTGGCTTGACCACAGCCTATTTTCTATGCCCGCCTAATGATCCAGGATTTCACCGGAATAACGAAAATGGCAGGCATGCAAAGGTTGAAGCTTCGCAGCCTGCCATTTCATTAGCACCTAATGCAGGGATAGGACAACTATTCTTTGGGCGTGCCCATCACTTCAGCAAACATCTCCTCATCCCAGAGCCTGGAATCGGCGACGTTCTGGCGGAACTTGATGAAGTCGATGGTGTCCTGCCCGGTGATTTTCTTGGTGTTGAATGCGCCAAATCCCAGGAAAGCCTCGCCGCCCATGTTGGCGGCCAGCCAGTGGCGGTTGCCGTTTTTGGCGATATCCCAGAAGTATTTCTTTTTCATGCGGATACCGTCGATGGACTTGATCAGGCAGCCGGGGAACAGGTTGGCAAAGGTCCAGATGATCTTGTCGACTTCCTTGTCCAGCAACTCGAAATCGGCATCGGCCTGATGTTCTCTGACCAGGGCGCGGGCTTCTTTGAGTTCAGCGCCTTTTTTGAATTCACCGTAGACAATTTCACCGTCTTCCACATATTGATCGGTGATGATCTGGGGATTGCGCACCCATTGACCGTCGATTTTCAGCACCGGCACGACCTTGCTGATCAGGTTTTTGGCCTTCATCTTGTAGGCCGACCACATCTCGCAGGAGACGCAGTTCCACATGGCGTCCTCATTGCTGAGCATCCAGGGCAGAAAATCCGATGACCCGCCGTCCGGAGCCGAACCGTGGCGCGGACCGGCCTGACCGAAGATAGCCAGGTCGGAGGATACGGTCAGGTCGCAAGCCATTCCGATTTCCTGCCCACCGGCCACCCGCATGCCGTTGACCCTGCAGATGACAGGCTTTTTACAGGCCAGGATGGCATCGACCATGTGGTTGAAAAGCTCCATGTACTGGCCGTATTCATCCGGCCGCCGGCTGTAATATTCGCTGTACTCCTTGGTGTTGCCGCCGGTGCAGAAAGCATAAGGCCCGGTCGCCGTGAAGACAACCGTGACCACGCTACGGTCAAGGGAAGCGTTTTCGAATCCGGCGATCACTCCTTTGACCATCTCGGTTGTGTAAGAATTGTACTGTCTGGGATTGTTCAGCCGGATCCAGGCGACATACAATCCGTCCTGCACGTTGCCCTTGGGATCCGTGAGGGGCCTTTTTTCAAAAACCACGCAGGGAGCGTCGGCGTCCGTCCCCCAGTGTGCGTCGGTGTGCAGGGCGTGGTCTTTTTGTTCGTTGTCTCTGGGCATCCAGTCTAGGGCCATAACTATTACCTCCTTGGTTTCTTGATTGCGATTTGTTTAAAAGTCGGGTGTCAGCACGATGCGCCGGTCCGGCGGTATCTTGTGAGCCTCCTCGAAGGACTCCATAATGGTGCTCATGGGACGGGTCTGAACAAAATCCTCGACGTTGATCTTGCCCGATGTCACCATGTTCAAAACAATCGGATAGTATTCCGGCAGACAGCCCCACGTTCCGATAATTTCGGCATCAAAGGCCATCAACCGGCTCATCATGTATTCGACCTTTGCAAGGCCGAATCCGACGATTATCAGTTTACCGATAAAACTCAGCAGGCTCAGGCCGATTTCCTGTCCGGCCTTGGCACCGGTAACTTCGAATATCTTCCACCCAAACCCCGGCAATCCGTTCTGCTTGCAGATCGTCTTGAATTCCCCGGCCACCGCTCGGGTGTCCATGTCGCTCGAATTTATGACAAAATCAGCACCATTTTCAAGCGCCCGGTCCAACTTCTCCTGGGTGAGATCGATGCCGATGACGGTGCCCGCGCCCAGGGCTTTGGCAATCTGACCCATGTACTGGCCGACGCCGCCGCCGATGCCGATCACCACGACATTGTCTCCCGGCTGGAAATCCGCCCGTTTGGCGGCCTGGTAGGGGGTGGTCCCGGCATCCGCGACCACCGCCAGGTGCTCCAGAGGGATATCTCCGCGGTTTTTGATCTCGCACAGGTCGATGGCAGGCACCGGGATGTGGCTGGAAAAGCCGCCGTAAATCCCCAGGCTGTTGCCGGGCATTTTTTGGTCGAGGCAGCGGTTTCCCCGGCCGGTTTTGCAAAAAATGCACTTGCGGCAGGGCATGACCGCCGGGATGAGGACTTCCTTGCCCATCCAGGCCTCGCTGCCGGCCACCACGGTACCTGAAATTTCATGGCCCAGCGTCAAGGGAGGCTTGACAACGGTCGGCACACCGTCATAAAAATACCCCAGATCGGTGTGGCACACGCCGCACCCGGCGACTTCCACCAGGACTTCATCCGGAGCTAAATCCGGTACCGGTATTTCCTTTTGCTCTAATTTTCCCGGAATCACCTCTTTGGTTTCTTTGTCACGCGAGGTCGGTTGAACCATCTGCCAGGTTAAAATTTTCTCCGGTGCTGATGCCATATTTTCCTCCTTAACGGTTTATATTTTAGCTACAATGTAACTATATAAGCTCTTTATAGATGTCAAGAATAATTTGTTTTTATGAAAACGCTCTGATTATAGGCACTTAAATCATACCTCCCCTGCTGCAGCACCGTTGCAGGCCAAGGTGATTTTTTGTTGACATAATTAAATTGTAGCTTTAATGTAGCTTTTTAAAAAAAAGCCCTAAACCCTCAACAACCAGGAGGAACCGATGCTATTAGAAGGAAAAAACGCCCTTGTAACCGGTGGCTCCCAGGGTATTGGCGCCGCCGCCGCCCTTGAATTGGCCCGGGAAGGCGCCAATATCTGTCTGACTTACCGCAAACACGAAGCCGAAGCCAAAAAATACGCGGATGATATCCGTCAAATGGGCCGCAAAGCCCTGGCGCTGCAGTGCGACATCGCCTCGTTCAGCGAGGCCGAAGGCGTGGTTAAAGCCGCCCTGGATGAATTCGGCAGTCTCGAAATTCTGGTCAACAATGCCGGCATGAACTGGGACGGGGTATCTTGGAAAATGTCCGAAGAGCAGTGGGACCGGGTGCTGGAGGTCAATCTCAAAGGCTATTTTAATTTCACCCGCCAGGTGGCACCCGCCTTCAAGGACCAAAAATACGGCAAGATCATCAACATAACGTCGATCAACGGATTGCGTGGTAAATTCGGTCAGACCAACTATTCCGCTTCCAAGGCCGGGATTATCGGATACACCAAAGCGCTGGCCAAGGAACTGGGCGCCTTCGGTGTCAACGTCAACGCCGTCGCCCCCGGGCTGATCGAAACGGCCATGTTGAAAGAATCCGATGCCAGGGACAAAATCGTGGACCTGGCTATGGCTGAAAGCGCCCTCAAACGGGTCGGACAGCCCGAAGACCTTGCCAATCTGGTCGCCTTTCTGGCCTCGGACAAGGCCCGGCACATTACCGGAGAGGTGGTCAAGGTGGATGGAGGACAGTATATATAATTGAAGATTGATGATTGAAGATTTGGGGAAGCTGCTTCGCAGCCGCGTTCTGTGTTATCAATTGGATTCCTAAAACCAGAAGAATTCATTAACTATTCAAGGTTCAATCGGAAAGGGGAAATTTCATGGGAAAAGTAGGAATTATCGGCGTCGGTCAGAGTACCTTTGTGCGGTCGTATCCCGGCTCGATCCGTGAGCTGGCCTTTGAAGGATTCAAAGATGCCATGCAGGATGCTCAAATCACCACCGGGGACATCGATGCGTCCGTCATCTGCTCGGCACCCGAATACGACAAACAGCGCTCGCCGGCAGGTGTTTTTGCGGAATATCTGGGTCTCAATCCGCAGCCGACCTTTTATGTGGAAAGCCTGTGTTCATCCAGCAGCATGGGTGTCAGACTGGCCTATTCCCTGGTAAAATCGGGTCTTCACGATGTCGTGGCCGTCATCGGCTTTCAGAAAATGTCGGAGATATCGTCTTCGGAATCCCAGGAGCGCATGGGCCGCGGGGCCGACATTCAATGGGAGAGCCCCTTCGGCACCATGATGCCGGCCTATTATGCCATGTACGCCCGCGGGCACATGGAAAAATACGGCACCACCCCGGACGACCTGGCGCTCATCCGGGTAAAAGCGGCCACCTACGGGCAGTTCAACGACCGGGCCGTCTATCGCAAGCCGGTGACCTTCGAAATGTTCACGGATCCGGAAAACCGCATGGCCGGACCGGTGGCCAGCCCATTGCGTGTGGGCGACTGCTGTGCCAATGCCGACGGCAGCTCATGTATCCTGGTAGCCAGCGAAGAGAGGGCCACGGCCCTGTCTAAAAGGCCGGTCTGGATCATGGGACTGGGTGCCGCCACCACCACGGTTAATCTGGCCGGCAGGGATTTGTTCTCCGGCTTGACCGTTGCACAGGAAGCCGGCCGCCAGGCCTATGAAATGGCCGGCATTGCCCCCAAAGACATCGATGTGGCCGAGGTACACGACTGTTTCACCATCGCGGAAATGATGGCCTATGAAGATCTCGGCTTTGCCAAGCCGGGCGAAGGCAAGGAACTGATCAAAGCCAAGGAAACCTATAAGGAAGGCAGCATTCCGGTCAATGTGGACGGCGGTCTGCTGTCCAAGGGACATCCGATCGGTGCCACCGGCGGCTCTCAAATCCGAACTGTAGTGCTGCAGTTGAGGGACGAGGCCGGTGATATCCAGGTGGACAACCCCCAGATAGGCCTGGTCCACAACATCGGCGGCGTGGGGCTTTACGGAAACGTCACCATTTTAGGCCGCTGAAGCCATAATAATTAGAATATATTTTTTCGTGTTTTGGACACTAAATTCGATTTAACTAAAATTTGTCTTTGGGAATTCAGGCTTGGTATTTCCTGAAGAAAGGAAGAAAAAATATGGGAAAAAGGGATGTGGATGATCGCTTTAAGAAATTCGGGACCGTCAGTTTCACCGCCATTACCAAGATCAATGATTTCATCGACCACCTGGAAAAGGGTCAAGTCATGGGCACCCGCTGTACGGACTGCGGCACGGCCTATTTCCCGCCTCGGGCCGATTGTCATCAATGCCTGCCGGGCGCCGTCGAGTGGTTCGAAGTCAGCGGTACCGGCAAACTGCTGACCTACAGCAAGCTGGAATACGCGCCGATCGGATTCCAGGAGGACGTACCGTACTGTATTGCCCTGCTCGACTACGGTGACTACAAGGTTTTCGGCCGTATTGACCGCGACCTGGCGCCCGAAGATATTAAAGTCGGAATGGAGATGAGAACCGTAGCCAATACCCTGCCCAACGGGCAGCTGAACTACGTGTTTCAGAAGGTGTAACTGCAACTCACCGGGATGGGCGTGAATCATGCAGCACATAAACTACTTTTAGGTATTTGCACGATAAAGGTTCAAAGGTTCAGCGTTCACCGTTCAGGGTTGAGAATCGGAGCGCCTGATCCCGAAAACCTGTTTGCGGGGGCGCAGCGGACTGTGCGATGACTCAATCCCCGGAACCCAGAACCCTGAACCCTTTAACCTTTGAACCCAGAACCCTGAACCTTTGAACCCTGAACCCGGAACCCAGAACCTAGAACCTAGAACCCTGAACATAGAACCCAGAACCTCTGAACCCTGAACCTTTTAACCCTGAACCTCTTACCATAAGGAACGACAACCATGTCCGATCTCAAGTATCTGAAGTTTGCATCGTCCGACGGTGTCGCGCGTATAACCCTCGATCGCCCCAAGTTCAACATGATGAACATCGACATGATGATCGAGCTCAACGGCCTCCTCGAAGGCTTTGTGAGCGACACCGAGCTCAAATGCGTGGTCATCGGTGCGCAAGGCAAACATTTTTGCACAGGGGTTGAAGTCGCTGATCACAAACCCGAGAACGTGGATGACATGATCGCCACCTTCAACCGTATCTTCGAACTGCTCGAGCAGATCGAGGTGCCGGTTGTCGCGACGGTACAGGGATTCTGCCTGGGCGGCGGCATGGAACTGGCGATTGCCTGCGATGTCATCGTGGCCGAAAGGAGTGCCAAATTCGGTCAACCGGAAATCAAGGTCGGCTTTTTCCCGCCCTACGCAGCCATCCGCCTGCCCCATCTGGTCGGTCCCGCCAAGGCCATCGAAATCTGCACCACCGGAAAATTTTACAGTGCCGCGGAGGCCCAAACCTTCGGCATGGTGGCCCACGTGGCCGAAGACGGCCAGCTGGCTGAAACCGCCGACGGCATCGTCAAGGAAATTCAAGCCAACAGCCCGCTGATCATCCGCCTGAACAAACGGGCGGTCCGCCAGCATCTGGGAATGAATTTCAAGCAGGCCCTGGAAGGCGTCAGCGACCTTTTCCTGAATACGCTGATGAAATCCGAAGACACCCTGGAAGGCATCGCCAGCTATGAGGAAAAACGCAAACCGGAGTGGAAGAACAGATAATCCGCGTTGCGGGGTCCGGGTTGCACGGTGCGGGTTTGAAGGGTCTGCATTACGGCTGATCCGAGTCACGCAGGCCGTAGATCGGAATTCACAAAGTGAATTGCAAAACTCGAAACACGTAACCCGTAAATCGTAACCCGTAACTCGCAACACGAAACGCGTAACCCGTAACTCGTAACGCGCAACTCGCAACACGTAACCCGCAACACGAAACAGGAGAGTTTATGTCGCAGATAGCAAAAATCGGTGTGATCGGTGCAGGAAATATGGGCAGCGGCATTGCCCAGAAAATGGCCCAGGAAGGGCTCAACGTGGTCATGGTGGACATCAAGGATGAATTTGTCCAACGCGGCCTGGATACGATCAAAGGCCTGCTGGCCGAAGGCGTGGAGCGTAAAATATTCAATCCTGAACAGGTGGAGGCCACTCTTGGGCGCATCATGGGCACAACGGACTTTGGCGCTGTTGCCGACGCGGACCTGGTGGTCGAAGCGGTTTTTGAAGACAAACAGGTCAAAGCCGACTTGTTTAATAACCTGGATCAAATCTGTTCGAAAAAAACCATCCTGGCCACCAACACCTCGAGTTTCTTTGTACGCGAATTCGCCGAGAAAACATCCCGTCCGGACCGTTTTGTCGGCCTGCACTATTTTTTCCACCCGGCCAAAAATCGCCTGCTGGAGGTCATCCCCCACGAAGACACCAGCAGCGATACCCTGCAGAAGTCCCTGTTGGTGGCCAAACTGCACGGCAAGACTTCGATTGTGGTCAAAGATGCACCGGGCTTTGCGGTCAACCGCTTCTTTGTCCCCTTTCTCAACGAAGCCGCCCGGATGCTGGAGGAAGGCCTGGCAAACATCCCCACCATCGAGGCAGCCGCCAAACAGGCTTTCAAAATCGGCATGGGCCCCTTCGAACTGATGAACGTCACCGGCATTCCCATCGCAGTGCACGCCTCCACGACCTTGGGCAACGAGCTGGGCCCCTTTTACGCCACCGCCGATAATCTCAAGGCTCAGATGGAAAAAAATGAACTCTGGAATCTGGCCGGCGATGTCGACGAATCTCAAATAGAAGCGGTAGTTGAACGCTTTTACGGCGTCTGCCTCGGTGTGGCCGCCGCACTGGTCGATGAGGGAGTGGCCTCCATCGAGGATACCGACCGCGGCGCCAAGATCGGGTTGCGCTGGATCATGGGGCCGTTTGAAATTATGAACAAGATCGGTGTCAGCCGTACTTTCGCCGCAGTTGAAGCGATCACTAAGCGGTACCCGGATTTCAATATGCCCGCAATCCTGGCCAAGCAAAATGAGCTCGGCCGACCCTTCGACTTCAAATTCGTCGACCTGGATATCAAGGGGGAGATTGCCACGATTACGCTCAATCGCCCGGAAGCCATGAACGCGCTCAACGAAACGGTGGTGGCCCAATTAGGGGCGCGCTTTAGCGATGCTGAAAATCATCCGGATGTAAAAGCCATCGTTTTTCAGGGCGCCGGCAAGGCCTTTGTGGCCGGTGCTGACATTAAGTATTTTATCGACAAGATAAAATCCGATCAAATCGCCGACATTGTCGAATTTACCCGCGGCGGCCATGAACTTTTTCTCAAAATCGAAAACTCTGCCAAACTCACCATCGCCCTTCTTGACGGTCTTGCGCTGGGTGGTGGTAGTGAACTGGCCCTAACCTGCCAGGCCATCGTCGCCACCCCGGCGGGTTCGATGGGATTTACCGAGACGGGAATCGGTATCTTTCCCGGCCTCGGCGGCATGCTGCGCACCGCCCGCATGGTCGGCCCGGACCTGGCCAAATATTACATGTTCACAGGAGCTACCATCACCGCCCAGGATGCTCACGAACTCGGCATCGTTACCAAATTGGTTGCGCCGTCAGATGTTGAATCCGCCCTTCAAGAGCTGATTGCCGAAGGGAAACCCGATAAATACAGGCAGCGCGAAATTCCGGATAGCTTCACACCCTGCGCTGTGGCCTGCAATAAAGAAAATGTGACCCGGCTTTTGGCCGGTGATATGCCCCAGAACGTGCCGGATGATCTGGCTGCCAGAATAGCAAAATTTATCGGTTACAAAGCCCCTGTCGCGCTCAAAATCAGCAATGAAATCATCGACAGCCAGCAGGGAAGACCCATGCAGGAAGCAATCGAGATCGAGCTGGATCGCTTGAATGAAATTTTTTCCACCGCAGATGCTCTCGAGGGCCTGTCGAGCGTGGGAAGAAGGCGTCCTGCATTTAAAGGAGCGTAAAGCCGGTAATTTAAGCGTCTAGAAAATATCAACCAAATCAACACCAACAAGGAAGACACTATGCACAAACTACTCACTGACAATCCAGGTGAAAAAATGATCCTCTTGGGCAACGAAGCCATTGCCCGGGGCGCCATCGAAGCAGGCGTGGCCTTTGCCAGCACCTACCCCGGCACACCTTCTTCGGAAATTTCACTCAATTTTTTCCAGATGGCTCAGGAAAGCGAGCTGTATTTCGAATACAGCACCAATGAAAAAACGGCCATGGAAGTGGCGGCTGCGGCAGCCAACTCGGGCGTACGCAGCATGTGTGTAATGAAACACGTGGGGGTCAACGTGGCGGCCGACGCCCTGATGACCCTGGCCTACGTCGGCGTCAAAGGCGGCATGGTGATTCTCTCGGCCGACGATCCTTTCATGTTTTCGAGCCAGAACGAGCAGGACAATCGCTATTATGCCAAGCTGTCCGGCCTGCCCTTGATCGAACCCTCTTCGGTAGAAGAGGCCAAGGAGCTGATGCCCTATGCCTTCGATCTATCCGAAAAGCTTCAGGAGCCGGTTATATTCCGCACAACCACCCGCATCAATCACTCCACCGGGGTCATCTCCCTGGGCGAGATCCGGCCGCCGGTCACCCGGGGCAGCTTCACCAAGGATCCCTTAAACCTGGTCGTGGTGCCCGCTGTGGCCAGAAACCTGCATGTCAAGCTGCTGAAAAACTACGACGCCGCCCAGGAGTTGGCCGAAGACTCCCCCTGCAACTTCGTCACCGGCAGCGGCGATCTGGGCATCATCTGCAACGGTGTGAGCTATAACTATGTCAGCGATTCCGTCAAGGAACTGGGGATCGAAGACAAGGTCAGGGTTCTGCGCATCGGTTTTTCCCATCCGCTGCCGCCCAGGTTGATCAAAGGTTTCTTGAAGGATTGCCGCAAGGTCCTGATCGTCGAGGAAGGCGAGCCCTACATGGAGGAGGCGGTCAAAGCCATGGCCCAGGAGGAGGGCCTGGTGCTCCCCATCAACGGTAAGACCGAGGGGCTGTTCACGCGCCTATATGAATACAATCCCGCCCAGGTGGCAAAGTGCATCGCCACCTATTTCGACCTGCCGCACACGCCGCCCGCGGTGCCCGATCTGGCCGATGTACCCACCGTACCCCAGCGGCCGCCCACGCTGTGCGCCGGATGTTCCCACCGGGCGACCTATCTCGAGGTCAAAAAGGCCACCGAGGGCATGAAAACCATATTCCCGTCCGACATCGGATGCTACACCCTGGGGCTGCTCCCGCCCCTTTCAGCAGCCGATTTTTTAATCTGTATGGGATCCTCGACCGGCAGCTCCGGAGGTTTCGCCCAGGTCAACCCGGATCAAAAGGTCATTGCCTTCATCGGTGATTCCACCTTTTTTCATTCCGGTATACCCGGCCTGATCAACGCGGTTTACAACAACCACAATTTTACCCTGGTAATTCTGGATAACGGCACCACCGCCATGACCGGCCACCAGCCCCACCCCGGTGTTGATATGGAACGCATCAACATGCAGGGATACGGCCGCGTATCCATTGAAAAGGTTGTGCGGGCCATCGGGGTCGAGCATGTGACCACCATTAAACCATACAAGGTCAAGAAAAGCACCGAAGCCATCAAGGAATCCGTCAACTATGACGGCGTCTCCGTGATCATCTCCGAAGAGATCTGCGCGCTGTACGCCAACGCCCTTAAGCTTCCCAAGCGCAAACCCTTTCGAATTACGGAAAAGTGCCAGAATCACAAAACCTGCATCGACTCTCTGGCCTGCCCGGCCTTTTATATCTGGAACGAACGGGTTAAAATAGATGCCAACCTTTGCACGGGCTGCGCCGTATGTGCCCAAATTTGCCCCGAAAACGCAATTCTGCCGGTAAGAGCCCCGGAAGAGGCTCAGGGGCATTGATCCGAAAGATCGGGTTACGGGTTGCGCGTTGCAGGTTGTGGGTTTTTCGATTTAACTGAAAATTAACGATCTGAACGATCATAAAGTAACAACAGGAAAAAATTTATGGAGACAAAAAGATTAGTCATCGTAGCCGTTGGTGGACAGGGGAATTTGCTGGCCTCCAGTGTTCTGGGAGAAGCCGCACTGCTGTGCGGAATACCGCTGAACATGAGCGAAATTCATGGAATGGCCCAGCGGGGAGGCGTAGTCGAATCCGCCCTGGTATTCGGGGATGCCCGCAGCACGATTATCTCCGACGGTGAAGCCGATCTGCTCGTCGGATTCGAACCGGCGGAAACCTTGAGAGCCCTGAACAAGTGTAACCCCAACACCGTTGTAATTACCAACCTGGCACCCCTGATGTCTTTTACGGTAAACATCGGCCAGGGAGTTTATCCGGATTTGGCAGAGCTGCAGGCGCTGATTCGCCAGAAAACCGCCAAGCTGATCGCCTTCAACGCGGCCGCTCTTGCCAGAGAAGCCGGCAATATGCTGGCAGTGAACATGGTCCTTCTGGGAGCCCTTATCCAGACCGGCATCCTGCCGCTGACGGCTGACCAGGTCAAAGCGGCCATGAAAACCAAGACCAAGCAGGCGTTTTTGGATTCAAACCTGAAAGCCTTTGATTTGGGTTATTCCGCAGCCGAATCGGCCTAAATGGGATGAATCCTCGCGAGAAGGGTTTATCCCCAAATGGGATAGGATAGGGATGAAATAGCGGAACGGACGCGACATCCTTATTCGATGTTCAGCCTTGGACGTTCAGTGTTCGATGTTCAATCCGTTTAAAATTTTTCATTCGGCAATAGACATTAGTCATTCCCAATAAGGGGGAGGTCGGCATGAATACCCAATCAAAATTTCGTCCCCAATCGTTTGCCGTTATCGGTGCCGGTCCGGTTGGTTGCATTGTGGCGGCCTTTCTGGCCCGGGGTGGCTATGAAGTCACCGTTTGCGACGTGGTGGCCGGTTTGTTGACACCGGCCGTGGACCCCGGGATCATCATCGAAGGCGCGGAAAATCTGCAGGAAAAAGTCACGCGGACCTGCACGAATATCGATGACCTGGCCGACCATGACCCGGATGTCATATTTATCACCGTCAAAGCCAACGCCTTACCCCTGATCGCGTCCGCCATCGAAGGCTTTCACCGTGAAGGCATGTATATCGTCAGCTGGCAAAACGGCATCGACACCGAGTTGGAACTCGCCAGAGTCCTCGGAAAGGCGGCTGTCATGCGGGCCGTGGTCAATTACGGCTGCGGGCTTGCCGGCCCGGGGCACGTCATCATGCCGTTTCATCATGCCCCCCATTTCATCCAGGAACTGGATCCGGCGTCGAGGAGTCAGGCGATTGCGGTGGCAGACACGCTCAGCAAATGCGGTTTAACCACCGAACACACCGACCAGATTGTATCCATGGTGTGGCGCAAAACGGTCATGAACGCCTCGATGAATCCGGTATGTGCCGCCACCGGCCTGACCATGTCCCGAGCGATGAACGATCCCATCGTGTATCAGATCGTCGATGCCCTGGTGAAGGAATGCTTGAAGGTTTGCCGGGCCAATGAGATAAAGATGGGATGGGACTACTACCCTTACGCCATGGAATATATGCGCAGCGCGGGGGACCACAAACCATCCATGCTCATGGATATTGAAGCCAATCGCCGAACCGAGATAGACTTCATGAACGGAAAATTTGTGCAGTATGGGGAGCAGGCCGGCATCGAGACCCCGTACAACCGCACCCTCTGGGCCCTGGTCAAGGGACTGGAAAGTAAATAGACTGCCTGCGGCAGTCTATTTAGTTAATTGTTATTGGTTAATCGTTATTAGAGAACGTGTCTTCAATCAGACTTATCAATGCCTAAGATGAAACTCTGAGTTAAAAAGCGAACCGCAGAACCGCAGAATGTCGAATTACGAATTTCGAAGGAAGGTATCGCTTGGCTCTGTCTATACCTAATTAAAATCGATAGAATTCCTTACTTCGGCATTCGACATTCGATATTCATTATTCGACATTCGCTTTTCTAGAGTTTCTTTTGCGATCAGACTGGACGCTGGCGGCCGGAGGTGGCACGAATAACCATTAACAAATAACGAATAACCGTCGGCGTTTTAATTATTGAGTTTCATAGTGAGGGACCAAGATTTAAGATAAATGAGTGCCAAAACCATATACATCGGCGCCGACGTAGGCTCGTCGAGAACCAAGGTTGCCGTGATGGATGCCGACCGGCATTTGCTGGGTTACGCCGTTAGGAAATCCGGTACGGATTTTACCGCCACTGTGCAACAGTGCCTGGCGAAGTCGCTGGACATGGCCGGTGTCAGACAAAAAGACATCGCCAAATCCGTATCAACCGGCTACGGCCGCAATAACGTGCCGTTCGCCGATGACACCAAGACCGAGATCGGCTGCCACGGCAGCGGATGTTTCCTGTATTATCCGAAATCGATTACCGTCATCGATATCGGCGGGCAGGACAACAAAGTGATCAAGCTCGATGACAAGGGACGACGCACCAGTTTCAAAATGAACCGCAAATGCGCCGCCGGCACCGGCGCCTTCCTCGAAGAGATGTCCGCCCGACTGGACATCCCTCTGGAAGAAATGGACGGGCTGGCCGCCCGGTCACAGGACATGGTCAAGTTGGGCAGTTTCTGCACCGTGTTTTCGGCCACCGAGGTATTGGAAAATATCCGCCACGGCAAGAAGATCGAAGATATCGTCAAGGGCGTCTTTTTCTCGGTCATCAGAAGGGTTTTGGAAATGGATTCTCTGACCGAAAATGTGGTCATGACCGGAGGGGTCGTGGCTCACAATCCCTATTTGATTCAAATGGCCGAGGATATGATCGGCCGGCCGGTACTGGTACCGGAACACCCGCAGCTGACCGGCGCCATCGGAGCGGCCTTGTATGCGATGAACGAATGACGCCGGCGCACGGCACACGGTTCAAGGCTCACGATATATTTTTTTGATGCGGCAGCATCTGCCGAGCTAAATTTATCAAACAAACCACTCCGTTCCCGATAGAATTGACTTGCAATAGATCAAAAAAATATGGAGGAAAATTATGACCGAAGAAAAAAAAGTCGTCAGGAAAAAAATCGCCGCAGCCGCCGATGTCGGCAAGTTCATGGCTGACTATTATTTGGAGCTCGACGCTGCATCCAAAAAGGGTGAACCCAAGATCGCCTGGTGCACCAGTGTCGGACCGGCCGAGATACTCAGGGCCATGGGATTTTTGATTTACTTTCCGGAAACCCACTCGGCCATGCTGGGGGCCACTCGCATGGCCACCGATCTCATACCGGAAGCCAACGCCCTGGGGTATTCACCGGACATTTGCTCCTACCTCACCGCCGACATCGGAGCCTTCGTCAGAGGCGTCACCCCCCTGAAAAAAGTCTTTAACATCGACAGTATCCCCAAACCCGACGTGCTGGTCTACAACACCAACCAGTGCCGGGACGTCCAGGACTGGTTCGAATGGTACGGCAATAAGTTCGATGCCCCGGTAATCGGCGTTCACACCCACAGAAATGTGGGGGATGTCACCGAAGCCCACGTCGATTCGATCGCCCGGCAGATGGAGGCCCTGATCGGGCCTCTGGAAGAAGTATCGGGCAACAAGTTCGAAATGGACAAATTGAAGGAAGCGGTCCGGCTGTCGCGGGATTGTTCGGATATCTGGAAAAAAATCCTGGACACCGCCTCCGCCACCCCTTCCCCGCTGACTTTTTTCGACGGCACCACCCTGATGGGGCCTGCCGTGGTGGGCCGGGGAACCCAGAAAGCACTGGATGTCTTTGAAAAACTGCTGGCGGAATTGGAGGAGCGCATTGAAAACGGGGATGGTGCGCTGGAAGATGAAAGGCACCGGATTTACTGGGACGGCATGCCGGTCTGGGGTCGGCTCAGCGCGCACTCGAAATTGTTTTCGGCGCTCAACACCAACGTCCTGGCCTCTACGTACTGCAACAGTTGGGTGTTTTCGGCCCTGGACCCCGAAGATCCTTTCCGCAGCATGGCCAGAGCCTATACCGAGCTTTTCATTGTCCGCGACGATGCCGCCAAGGAAAAATATATCAAGGAAATGCTGTCGTTCTTCAAAGTTGACGGGGTTATCTATCACGATGCCAAAACCTGTCCCAATAACACCAACTGCCGCTATGGCATGTCTCAACGGTTGTCGGAGGAGACCGGAATTCCGAGTCTGACCATCCACGGTGATTTGAACGATCTCAGATTGCTTTCCGACGAGCAGACCAAAACAAACGTAGAGGCCTTCATCGAACAGTTGGATGAAGCTTGAGGATTGAGGGATTAAGGAATTGAGGGATTTAGGGATTGAGGGATTGAGGGATTGAGGGATTAAGGGATTGAGGGATTGAGGGATTAAGGGATTAAGGGATTGAGGGATTGAGGGATTGAGGGATTGAGGGATTTAGGGATTGAGGGATTTAGGGATTGAGGGATTTAGGGATTGAGGAATTTAGGAATTTGATGGTTAGAACACCTTCAATTCCTGAATCCTTGAATTGGAAATTCCTAAATCCATGTTCCTTCAATTCCTGAATCCCTGAATTCGAAATCCCTAAATCAATTATGTCCTTCAACCTAAATTTTCAAGTAGCAACTTGATTAAGTGCCACATAATTAAGGAGAACAAAATGCTAGAATCTTTGTTTCGACCAAAATCGGCAGCCGTCATCGGTGCATCTTCCAAAGAGCTGTCCATCGGCAACCGGGTCATCAAAAACCTGATTGACTTCGGGTTTAAAGGCGATATTTATCCGATCAACCCCAAAGCCGATGAAATTCGGGGAATCAAAGCCTACAAATCGATCATGGATTGCCCGGACAACATCGACGTCGTTCACATGGTGATACCGGCCAAATTCGTACCCCAGGCCATGGAAGACTGCGGCAAAAAGGGGGTTAAAAACGTTATCATCAACTCGGGCGGCTTTTCCGAAACCGGCCCGGCGGGCGAAGCCCTTGAAAAGGAGTTTTTGGCAACAGCCGAAAAATACGGCATCCGGGTCATGGGCCCGAACTGCCAGGGGGTTATCAACACCGATCCCGCTATTCGCTCCTACACCAATTTCACCTTTACCATGCCGGATCCGGGCTATATCTCCATTGTAGCGCTCAGCGGGGGAGTGGCCGAAGTGATCCACCAGGCCTTTTCTCAGATGGGGGTCGGCACCCGTATCTACGCGTCCAACGGCAATGCCTGTGATGTGACCATTCCCGAAATCATCCGCTATCTGGGCGATGACGAGGGCACCCGGGTCATCGTCACCTACGTCGAAGGCCTCAGAGATGCCGACACTTTCCAAAAGGTCGCCAAAGAAGTCGCCGCCAAAAAGCCGATTCTGGCCATGAAGGCCGGACGCACCATGGAGGGTGCCAAGGCAGCCGCATCCCACACCGGCGGGCTGGCCAAGGAAGATATTGCCACCGATCTTATCTTCAAAAGGGCCGGCATTTTGTCTTTCAGAGATGAAGGGGAGCTGATCCAGGCCGCCGTGGCCTTTGCCTCCCAGCCGATACCCAAGGGCAACCGGGTGGGGATTATTACCAACACCGGCGGTCCTGCCGTCATCGCCACGGATGTGATGGTCGGCGCCGGACTGACCCTGCCGCCGCTGTCTGAAAAAACAAAAGCCATCCTGACCGAAACGCTGTTTCCGGAGGCATCCGTCAACAACCCGGTGGATGTTCTGGCCACGGGGCCGGCAGCCCATTACCGGGCCTGCCTTGATGCCATGATGGCCGACGACAGCTTCGACAGCGTATATGTCAATTTTGTCACGCCGTTTTTCGTCGACAACGAAAGCATTGCCCGCGAAATCGTCGCAGTCAGCCGGCAGCAGATAAAGCCTATCGTCTGCAACCTGATGACCGACAGGCGCCAGTGGACCGAAGTCGTCAGAATCCTGCAGGACGGCGGCGTGCCGTGCTTTGCCCTGCCCGGGGAAGCTGCACGGGCGATGACAGCCCTGGTCCGTTACAACGAGATCCGCGGCCGAGAAACCGGCGAAGTACAAATTTTCAGCGATGTCAAAAAGGATGAATCCATCAAAATGCTGGAGGATGCCGTGGCTGCGGGTAAAATAAGCCTGCCGGCCGATCAGGTCTACCAAATCCTGGAGGCCTGCAACATTCCGGTAGCGGCCTGGCGCATGGCGGCCACCGCCGCTGAAGCGGAAACGGCGGCGGACGAAATCGGCTATCCGGTAGTCGTCAAAGCCGATGCCGAATCCATTGTGCACAAAAGCGACATGGGTGGTGTGGCCGTCGACCTGGCCGATGCTGCGGCCGTGCGCGCGGCGGTAGAAAGCATGCAGCAGAAGTTCGGCGCGGATGATCTGCGCTTTTTCATCCAGAAATACGTGCCCGGCGGGCTGGAGCTGATCATGGGCGCCAAGGCCGAGGATGGTCTCGGTCATGCCGTCATGTTCGGCCTGGGCGGCATTTACGTCGAAATCATGAAGGATGTGGTTTTCAACCTGACACCGGTGAGTTCCGGCGAAGCCAAAGAAATGCTCACATCCATCAAAGGCGCGGCGCTGCTCGAAGGTGTACGGGGACAAAAAGGCGTTGATCAAGCCAAATTGGTTGAAATCATTCAGCGCCTGTCACAGCTGCTCACCGATCTACCCGCCATCCAGGAAATGGATTTGAATCCGCTGATGGCTTTTGAAGATGAGGTTTTTGTGGTCGATGCGCGTATTGCCATATGAAAATGAAGAATGAAGAATGACAATTGTAGAATGATGGAAGTCGCTTCGCTCCGTCATCTAGGATTTAATTTTAAATCGATAAAATTCCTTCATTCGACATTCATCAATCGAAAATCGTCATTCCCCACGGGAGGTAATTATGGCCGGATGGATGAATCTGGGGCAAAACCTTAAAGTCAACGCCAAGAAATTCCCCGACACCGTTATGCTCAAGGACAGCCGGCGCAGCTTCACCTATCCCGAAGCCAACCGCCGGGTGAACCGCCTGGCCCACAGCCTGCTCGGGCTGGGATTGTCCAAAGGCGACAAAGTGGCGGTGCTGCTGGAAAACAGCATCGAAATCGTGGAAGTATTTCTGGCGACCGCCAAAACCGGCATCGTCATCGTCCCCATCAATTTCCGTCTTGTCAGCTCCGAGGTCGAGTATATCGTCACCAATTCGGATGCCGGGGCCCTGATCGTACACGATGAATTCACCGCCACGGTTGAACCTATCAAGGCCAGGCTGAAAAACATCCCGCCGGAAAATTACATCGCCGTCGGCCAGGCGGTCGATGGCTACCGCTCCTATGACTCCTTTTTGGAAGACGGAGACGACGCCGAGCCGGAGTCAGAGGTCGCCCCGGAAGACACCTGGATTTTGATCTACACCTCCGGCACCACCGGCAAACCCAAAGGAGTTGTGCGCTCCCACCAGTCGCACATTGCCTTTTACCTGATCAACGCCGTCGATTTCGGTTTCAACGAGCATGATTACTGCATGAATGTCATGCCCCTTTGCCACATCAACTCGACGTTTTTCACCTTCACCTTTATTTACATCGGAGCATCGGTTTACATCCATCCGGCCCGCTCCTTCCGGCCCGAAGAAATTCTCGCAATCGTGGAAAGGGAGTGCATTACTTTCATCTCGTTGATCCCTACCCACTACAATCTGATCCTGAATGCCCCTGAAGAGGCCAAAAGCCGGGACGTGAGCTCGGTGCGCAAACTGCTGTGTTCATCGGCGCCCGTGCGCAAGAGCATGAAACTGGCGATCATGGACTTTTTCCCCGGGGTCGAGCTCTACGAGGGCTATGGGTCTACCGAGGCCGGCATTGTCACCGTGCTCAAACCCGAATATCAGATGAAAAAGCTGGGCTCCATCGGCTTTGAATCCCTGGGCACCGAATTCGTTAAACTCCTGGATGAAGACGGCCGGGAAGTCGGCGCGGGTGAAGTCGGCGAACTATACTCGCGCGGCCCCATGCTGCTGGACGAATATTACAAACTACCCGATAAAACGGCAGCGTCTTTTCGGGGCGGCTGGTTTTCGGCCGGGGACATGGCCACGCGGGACGAGGACGGGTTCTACCAGATCGTCGACCGCAAGGACAACATGATTATCAGCGGCGGAGAACATATCTATCCCAGTGAGGTTGAAGAGGTCATCGGCAGTCACGAATGCGTTTTCGACTGTGCCGTGATCGGCCTGCCGGATGACAAATGGGGTGAAAAGGTGGCCGCGGTCGTCATTAAAAAGCCCGGCCTCGACGAATCGCAAATCGATGCGGAAACCATCAAAAAATGCTGCAAGGAGCAGATGGCAGGGTATAAAAGTCCCAAAGAAATCCTGTTTATCGATGAAGATGACATGCCGCGTACGCCCACCGGTAAAATCCTGCACCGCAAACTCAGGGAAAAGTTTCGTAAATAAGGAGGTAACACAATGAATTATGCCAACTATGCCGTAGTCCATTCCCGCCAATTAGCCGATAAGGTATGCCTGATCGAGAGGACCCCTTCCAAAAACGAGCGCCGGAGCCTCACCTGGCGCCAGTTCAACGACGAAATCAACAAGACGGCCAACTACCTGTCCAAAGAGCTGGGAATCAAAGACGGTGACTTTGTGATGCACCTGCAGAATAATTCGCTCGAGTGGATCATCACCTATTATGCCATTATCAAGATCGGCGCGGTGGTGGTGCCCCTCAACTTTCGTTTTGTGGGCCAGGATATCCTTTACGCGGCAAAAATCAGCAACCCCAAGGCCTTTATCATCGGTTCCGAGTTTCTCCCGGTGGTACAGCCGATTCAGCAGGACCTGCAGACCGTGGAATCCTATATATGCGTCGGGGACCAGGTACCGGACGACATGATCGACTATCAAACCATCGCGGCCGGCGGCGACACCTCCGAGGCCATCGTCGACGTCGACGACCAGCACGATCTGGCCATGATGTTCACCTCCGGCACAACCGGCGATCCCAAGCCTGTTTTGCACACCCATTACTCGCTCAACAACACGGCCATCGGCAACGGCATGAGCTACTTCGTCGAGAAAAACGACAACTACGTCTTCTTCCTGCCCCTTTATCACAGCGGCACCATGTTTTTATGGGCCCCCTTCTACGCCACCGGCGCCGTCGGCACCATCCTCAGAGAGTTCACCGAGCCCAGGTGGATCATCGAAGCCATGGCTGAAGAAAAGGGCACGGATGTCCTCTTTGTGGTCCCGATAGCGATTGCGATTCTCAATGCCATCGACAGCGGGGATCTGAAGCTTTCCGACTATGATCTGTCCAGCTGGCGCTACATGGAAATCGGGGCCCAGCCGGTGCCCTTCGACGTTATGAAACGCCTGGTGGACACCCTGCCCTGCGGCTGCTCCAACATCTACGGCATTACCGAGGGCGGCGGGGGCGGCCTGTTCAACCTGTACCCGGATGAAGTGCTGGAAAAGCCCGGCTCCATCGGCAAACCGACCTTCGGGATGGATTCCAAAATCGTCGACTTCGAGGGCAATGAGGTGGCGGCCGGAGAAGTCGGCGAGCTGCTGCTGAAGACGCCCCGCATGATGAAGGGGTATTACCAGAATCCGGAATTGACGGAAAAGAGCCTGAAAAACGACTGGCTGTACACCGGGGACCTGGTCAAAGCCGACGAGCAGGGCTACGTCTACATCGTCGACCGCGCCAAGGACATGATCACCAGCGGCGGGGAGAATATCTTCCCGGTCGAAATCGAGGATGCCTTGATGGATCATCCCAAGATCGATGACGTGGCCTGCATCGGCCACCCGGACGAACGCCTGGTGGAAATCGTCATGGCCATCGTTCAGCTCAAGGAGGGGGAAACCATGACCGAAGAGGAACTGATCGAATTCGCCAAATCCAAGATGGCGACCTACAAGGTACCCCGCAAGGTGCTGTTCGACCCGGTTATGAGGAACCCCACCGGCAAGCTGATGAAACCCCAGATGAGGGAAAAGTACACCGGCCGGAAGGAAGCCTTCCAAAAACTGGACTGAAGAAGTTAATCGTTAACCGTTATTTGTTATTGGAACCCTAGTTGCAAACCGCTCAATCGGGCGTTAATAGTTATTTGGCAATTGTTATTAGAAATCGCTAACAGCATCATGGCATTTTCCTATGATGAATCTGATATAAAAACCAATTTCATTTTTTCTAAACTATTAACCAATAACAAATAACAGCAAAACATGATTTGACCAATAAACAAAGATACACGCCCTAATCGCTCAACATCTCAATGATGCCCCTTGAATGAAAAGGAGGAGGAGGAGGCCACATGCTAATAACGGAAATTTTGGCCCGCAATGCGCGGATGTACGGCGACGAGATCGCACTGGTGGAAAGGGATCCTGCCAAAAACAGCCGCAAGGAAATCACCTGGCAGCAATTTGATGCCGAGGCCAACCGGGTCGCCAATGCGCTGTTGGCCAAGGGCATCCAAAAAGGCGACAAGGTCGTGCATCTAATGATGAACTGCATCGAATGGCTGCCGGCCTATTTCGGCATCCTGCGGACGGGCGCCTGGGTGGTTCCATTAAATTTCAGGTTTTCGGCCGATGATATCAAATACTGCGCTGAAATCGCCGAGGCCAAAGCCTTTATCTTCGGCGAGGAGTTTGTCGGCCGCGTCGATCCCATTAAAGAGTCCCTGGACAAAACCGTTGCCGACTACATATTTGTCGGTTCGGAAGATCTGCGGCCCGGGTATGCCGAACAGTACACCGAAGTTCTGGCCGCATCCCCTGGAGATCCACTGCAGGTTGAAACCGATCTGCTGGACAGTGCCGCCCTGTATTTCACCTCCGGCACCACCGGCACCCCCAAGGCGGTGCTGTTGACCCAACGCAACCTGGAACACGCCTGCTACGTTGAAAACCGCCATCACAACCAGACCCATGACGACATTTTCCTGTGCATTCCGCCACTTTACCACACCGGTGCCAAGATGCACTGGTTCGGCAATTTTATCGTCGGCGCCAGGGGCGTTATCCTGAAAGGAATTGCGCCGCAGATGATTTTAGAGGCGGTCTCGGAAGAGAAAGTCACCATTGTCTGGCTGCTGGTGCCCTGGGCCCACGACATCCTGATTGCCATCGAAAATAGGGATGTCGACCTGGACGACTACCAACTCGACCAGTGGCGCCTGGTGCACATGGGCGCCCAGCCGATACCGCCCAGCCTGATCAACAACTGGAAGAAGGTTTTCCCCCACCATGACTACGACACCAACTACGGCCTGACCGAATCGACCGGACCGGGCTGCGTTCACCTGGGCATGGAAAACACCCACAAAGTCGGCGCCATCGGGGTTCCCGGTTTCGACTGGGAATTCAAGATCGTGGACTTCGAACTGAAAACGGTCCCCCCGGGCGAGCCCGGCGAGCTGCTGATGCGGGGACCGGGGGTGATGAAGGAGTACTACAAAAATCCCGAGGCCACCGAGGCGACCCTCAAAGACGGCTGGCTGTTGACCGGAGACATCGCCCGGGTGGATGATGACGGATTTATCTGGCTGGTGGACCGGGCCAAGGATATCATCATCACCGGCGGGGAGAATATTTTCCCGGTTGAAATCGAAAGCCACATCATGGGCCACGCCAAGGTGCAGGATGTGGGCGTCATCGGCATGCCCGATGAGCGCCTCGGTGAGATCGTGGCCGCCATCATCAAGGCCAAGCCCGGCCAGACCCTGACCGAAGATGAAATCGCCGCCTACTGCGAGGAGCTTCCGCGCTACAAGCGGCCCCGCAAAATCATCTTCGGTGAAGTCCCCCGCAGCCCGACCGGCAAAATCGAAAAGCCCAAGCTGCGCAAAACCTACACCGGCGTCAGCGAACGGATCGGGAAACTCGAGTAGAACGGTGATTTTTCACAATTATAAGCTATCTCAAATCCGCCTGGGGCGGATTTAAGATAGCGTCTAGATATCAGCAAATGCCGAGCTATTCATAATGTGTCCACATCCGAATACCTTTTACAGCTTTTTCCTCCGCGAATAGCTGGTATACCAAACGATGTTGTACATAAGTACGGCGAGAATAGACACCCGAAAGGTCGCCCAATAGTTTTTGGATTCTTCCGAGCTGCACGTCATAGCGTACGTTTGTCAAGGGTAATCTTTGCTGCAAAACACGGCCAGACAGCGCTCGGCGGCATTTTGCCGATTCGTGGCTTTGGCCCGGCCAGCTTTATCGCGGTTGTTAAAAACATTGAGGTACTCATCATCTTTCAACGTTTTTCTCTGCAACCGCCTATCCCACACTTAAGTATTTCGGAACATTTTTTGAGAGGTGGTATAAATTGCAGTATTTGATTTTACGTCCGCCCACCCGTCCAAATATCTATGATTGTATATACCAGGATACCTGCGTATGAGGCATTTACGGCCATACACAGAAGCAGCAGCCATATGTTCTTTTTGGTCCGGTATCCCTTCCAGGCAAGCCAACCACCAATGACAGGTAAAATTAAAAAAGGAATATGCTCTATTGGTGGCAATGTTGAGTGCTTTGTTAGTCCGAGCCATCTGAAGTACATAGGAGTTATGCCTGAAACACCAAGCAAAATGTATGCGACCGGGGCAAATAAAGCGCTAAGTATAAACCGAAACATTTTCTGTTGAGACTCCAGTGAACTATATTTCTTTTAAATGGAGAACATCTGACTTAAAATGGTTGAGCTAAGGTGCGGATTCATCTGTCGCCCTCAGTTCCCTGTTCTCTGCCTTGTATTCCCCCGGATCTTTTTGCCACAGCATGAATGCCATGACGCTGAAGAGCAGAATGACAAAGATGGGAATCGTCAGTGCATGCTTCCAGCTGTAATACATTTTTCGCTCAATGGCGGCAAATACAGTTGCCACGCCCAGAGCACCGCAGGCTATGACAGTCAGAATCAGCGCGACGCTGGGGTGGGATTCTCTCAACCGTGCAATATAAGGAAGCGCTGCAGCGACGACAATCCCCACTATGGTGAGTCGTATCATCGCTTCTACATGTATGAAGCCGCTCCTATTGGAGATCTCTTTCATTCTTTTTTGGTGTCATTCGATGCAAGGGCTTGTCAGCCGCTTAATTACTGAATTCAGGATATTTTGTTTTTTCAATATTACTCTCAAGCTTGGTGCATATTCCATCCACTCCCAATTAATTTCATACAATTCGAAAAGGTCGTATAAGGTCTTGCTGGAATTCATCTTTATTAATATTTTCCCTTCTGACCAACCGGAATCAGTCAAAGAAAATTTTTGGCCTGGATAATTTCTACTAACCTGATCCTTTACACGATCAAGACATTTCCTGATCAAATCTCTATTATGAACTCCGTGGTTACATTCGACCTCAAAACGAAATTCCCCATCATATTCAATCCATTCAGGTTTGAGAAACAGCAACAGGTCATCATTTTTATGCAGAGACTCCACGCAATTACGACCATCCTGCAATGTGTCAAACGTGATATTTCTACATATTGGCCTTTTAAATTTGTTCTTGAATTCTCTTATTTTATTGGGATCGAAAAAAAAATGGCCACACTCCGTACCTACAGTATTACAGCCCTCTTCAACATTTATGAAAAATGATGTCAACTCTTTGCCATCTTTTACAACAAAGATTCCGAAGTGATAACCGCATGCAAACATAGGACTTGGTTCTTCGGTGATCCATTTTTGTTTTAGTTCTAAAAGGACTTTGATATCGTCCGTATAGAAATTGCCCATCTCTTTTTGCAATTCATGCCTTTGATCATGCCACTTCAAACCAACTATCGCATAGTTACCTTTCCCAAAATCATATTTTTCAAACAGGTTTACATTTTCTTTCGAGGGTATGGCATTCCCTCCGTATGTCAGAAATGGTGTCATTATAAGATAAAGCAATATTAGTGGTATAATTCGTTTCATAATTTAGCTTAAATGGCTTTCTTGCCGATGGAACCATTCAACAAGGGGTGCCCCCTCAGATTGGCATATAATCGGGCGGGTGGTGTTCGGGGCAAAGGAGTCGGGCTTCAGTGGGGTGGTGATTATTCGATGATTACACCGCCAAAACCGACAATTTTAGGGTCCATCTACTCTTTTTTGGCCCTGAATTAGGCCGTATAGATCAATCTTGTCTGGTTCCATTAATTCGTTTTGTTAGCCTATTTACGCCTTCAGTACCAACATTTTCAAACTCTGTAATCCGACTTGTACACGAATATCCCACTACCGAACCCGCAGTTTCGCTCTGGTTTTGCAGTGCGGATTAATGCTGGTTGCACGAATATTGGGTTTATCCCTTACCGGACTTTGCGCGTAGCCCACGCCGGAATCAGGTCGGTACTCTCGGTGTCAATGCTTGAACCGATGGTCTGTCTAATGACCGTGAATACCAACAACCCAAAATCCTGACCTTGCACCAGATCAGCATCACGGTAGTCACCGCTGTTGAGGGGGTGAGACATCTCAATGATGGTGGTCGAGCCGTCGTTTGTGATTGCTGTGATACCGTGATTTGTGCCACCCCATTCGTCGTCACGCTGACCCTGGGGAGGGACAACGGCGCTGTTGAAGTGCTCATCCAACATGCGATCGACACGGCTCCCGAAGGCTTTGTGCTGCACGACGAATCCATCATCACCAAAAGTGTCGCCGCCCCCATTCCAGGCATCGTCCACGGGGTTTTCATCCATTCGCACTGCGATCGTGTGGGTCTCGAACGAACTGAGGTCTTCATCGAACCGTACTGCTATCAATAGGTCGATCTGATCGTTCATCACAAATACCGTCGCGGTCGTCGTGCCGCCGCCCGGCAAGTTCACGGTGGTTGGCCCGAACATGTCAGCGGCGTCCCATTCGCCGGGCCTCAACACTCCATCGATGCCAGGGACCACGGTGAAATCACCGACCAGGGAGTAAGGTTGCGGCGTTTCTAACAGCCCGGGTGAACTTCCCGAGTGCGCAACCCTAAGTCTCCACTTGCCAGGCTGGATTAGGCCATTCACAGTGACCTGTTCAACATTGTTCAAATGATCGTGACCTGGACCTTGATGGGCGGGCGTGATATCGGCGGCGGTGATTGGATCAGGATCAGCCGGGTCAGCGGCAGGCGTCAGCGGGTCAAGCTTCCAGGGAAAGTATTCGGTTCCGTCCGGTGCTATGAGGGTCAAGTCGAGATCGTTGACCAGTCGAGATATAGTCTGATCAGCGTATGGGCCTTCATAGGGTTCATCATCCCAGGCGAGGGAGAATTGTATTCGATCATTGGTCGGATGTACCAGGACCGAATATTCATCGACCTCTTCTGGTGAGGTAATACTGCTTTCAATGATGCGTTGTTGCGTGATCAGTTCAACAGCTGCTTGTGCATTCACCAGGCCAAAGCCGGTCGCATAGTCAGGCCCGGCGTGATAAAGTACTTGCGCTTGCGTATCCGGATTGATCGCACCAGAGGCAGTGGTATTCACGAGGTCGGTTGCGGTTTGGATCAGAACGGCTTTGAGCGTTGACGGCAACGGTGGGGATTGGTCCAGGTCTATACCGTAGGTTGACGCGTATTGTTCCTGCATTAACGCAAGCGTGCCGCTGACCACCCCTGATGCCAGGGAGGTACCAGCGCCTACAGGGCCATAGCAGGTCCAATTTGTCTTTGTGGTCTTGACATCTGATGCAGGGGCGATAACCTCCGGTTTGATGCGGCCGTCCCAGGTTGGACCGAGACTGGTGCTCCAGTTTCCATTGTACCACAGTCCTACCATTCGAGGATCCGAGGGCCCTCCGCCTGTTACCGGTGATGAGGTGCCGGCGCCGACGGTTATGACATTCTTTGCCGGCGCCTCAACCGAAAAGTAGCCTTTCACCTGGCTGTATTGCGACAACACGCCGTTGTTGCCTGCCGCCCAGACCATGGGGCGCGGTGGGACTGGATCTGTGAAACCCGGCCACCCATGGCGCAGGTAATGGTCCAGGGTCGATACGTAGGAAGTATAGAAGCCATCATCTGACTGCATATAGGCGTGGCTGCTCAAATCCATGCCATAAGTGTTGGTCGCTTCCTCGGCCTTGTGGCCGAATGGATAACCCGCTCCGTGATAAACTATGAACTGAATCTCGGGCGCGATGCCGCGTAGCTGTATGGGGGCGGGTACGGGTGGCACAGGTTGCTCCTATAGCCGCTGGCACCGAGGACGCCCGCCACGTTGGTCCCGTGGCCGTTGAGATCTGTGTTGTTGGCGGTGGTGAGGTTGACAATTCTAGATTTCCAGATTGGATCGCCGTTCTCATCCCAGTGATCAATGAAATCTTCGTGAAGGGCATGGATGCCCGTGTCCCAAAAGCCGATTTGTACGCCGGCACCCGTTGGGCCGTTATAAAAGGGTGGTGTCGAACCTTGGTTCAGGTCTATGCTTTGGACTTCGTTGGTATAGGTCAAGTCTCGTATTTCGATAATAAACGGCTGGAATGGTACCGGCCCCTGTTCGATCCATTTGACTTGATCGTGTGCGGCCAGGACCTCGATTGCATCCCTGCGCACTGTAACGTACCAGCTATTTCCCATGGGCCATGGTTGTATCTGTTTTGTGTGGGCTTCCAGGATTTCTGTTGCTTTTTCGGGGGGTACGTCCTTGAAAAATGTGACCGCCACCTTGATTTGACCATCCCTTTGAACCGCCCAGTCGCGCAGCTTGCCTGCCCGGATATCGGGGCTGATTTTATCAGTGGGTTTAATCTCTGCCAGCCACCGGACATGGGCGCGTACCACCTTGTCGACAGGGCTGAAATCCTTTGCTACTGCAGCAACCCAGAACCGGGGCTCGAGATGAAACAGCAGTGTCACACCCTTGCCTTCAAGCTCTTTCCTTGTCGCTATGCTGGGTCGTTGTCTTAACTGGACGAAGGCATGCAGGCGCGGTTGTCGGGTGATTTTAAGTTGGGTGAGAAAGTCTTCACTGATTGCCTCTTGATCAATCACGATATCTCTTGATTTGAGACGAACGGTATCGCGTGTAGGTGTAGTTTCACATGCCGTAAAAGAAATTATCAGGACGATTGCCAGCAATATAAAACTGTATTTCTGAAACATGACCACCCCCAAAGATAAGAAGTTGCTTTTTCGAAACAGATGAATTGAATAACACGGATTATGTATCAACTTCGGCTGCAACTAAACATACTGAAGGCTCAATTAACTGGAAGTTCTCCTTCATAATCGAAATTTTGTAAAATATATAGAATGAATGTTGGGAGTAAAGGGATACAAAAGCCTCAATGCCAAGCAGCTAAAGCCTAATGGAAACCCGATACAAATTCAGAAGAGAATTTCAGATCATGCAGCTCGTAGAAATGACTGAAGCACAATTTGCCGATGCTGGTTCAATTCAGCGGTCTATGGGTCATAAATTCTACGGGCTGTTGCCCAAATCGAATTTTACTTACTGACACCGGCTCACCTTGTGCGCCTAATTTCTGGTTTTTTTTCTTCAAGATTTTTACAAACGCACAAATAGCAATTGATTACACCGACTACTTA
>Ga0209052_1000083_pt1 | contig 48939 bp, 37 predicted proteins | sample WorMetHEROISLAND_2_FD_187409 | JGI IMG/M metagenome (GOLD analysis project Ga0209052, IMG submission 187409) | Marine gutless worms symbiont microbial communities from Max Planck institute for Marine Microbiology, Germany - Olavius sp. 4 HERON... | ecosystem: Host-associated > Annelida >...
AAGCCACCAAGGCGCGGAGGAATTTTGGGTGGTGGCGGAATTTAACTGGTAGGCGGTAGGGTGGACCACTGCGCAACCCGGTAGACCTAGACTATCACCACGCTATCATTTGTAAATTTACCATTACCATTTCTTGGAGTTCATCCACTCTGCGATAAAACTGAACCGCATGTCACCGCGCAGGGTAACTGCATTGATGACATACAGACTGAAGCGCCCACCGCTGTTATCAACCACCGGCGTCTCGCCGACTCGCCCCAGGTCAGACCCCGATGCAGCATCGCTGTGCACGCACAGCCTTATCCAGGAAGTAAATGTCGGCTCTTGCCTCCCGGACTAGGCCTACCGCCCAGGGAAAGGTTTCGGCAAGATAGTGCTCGACTTTTCGCGGATCCTGCTTAATTAGGACTTGCAGAGCGGTCGCTGCGGGCTCAGCCCCAAATGGCCCAGCAAGCGGCTGAGCGAACCCTTACTCAGTTTGATCCCCAATGCGCGCGCAAGGTATCGCGCGTCCACAGGCAGAACTCAGGCAGTGGCTAATTATTAATGATTATTTGCAAGTTCAACCAAATAGTTTTTGGCCATGATTCTTGAATAATAAAGCACATGCTTGTAGCAAATATCATGTAAAACGGTAATCAAAAACGGAAAGAATGCGTGTGGGAACCAGTAATATCATTGTAAAACCTGTGGTGTCTACGGCGTACTTGAAGCTCATGATCGCTACACGGAGGAAGAGAAAGAGCGTATTATATAAAGCTCATCAAGAACGATCGACATGCGTGGGATCGAACGGGGTCATGGAATCTGTCACCATAAAGTAAGGGTTTAGATAACTTTAAGTACTACAACCGCATACATAACATTATGTTATGCAAGGAAAAAATATTTCAGGAGTTCACACCTTATCGGAAGCTAAATTCAGACGGATCGTACTCTATTTTGCGCACGATTTACCGGCCTCGAAAATCGCCGAGTTGAGTGATGTAAGCCGTCCGACGATCAATCAGTTGTTATTCAAACTACGGACCTGAATCGCTCAGCTCTGTGACGCCTCAGAGTCATTCTCCGGCGAGTTGAAGTTGATGAATCCTCTTTCGGAGGGTGCCGTATTCGTGGGAAGAAATGGCGCGGGGCCGGGGGTAAAACGACTGTCTTTGGGATTCTAGAACGCCACGGGAAAGTCTACACGGAAATCGTCCCGAACGCCGCCAAGAAACCGCTACAGGCCGCAAGCTAGGGCCGCGTGGCCATCGATAGCATCATCCACTCGGACAGCGGGAGGGGCTACGATGGGCTGGTGGATAGGGGGTACAAAAAGCATTTCTGTATAAATCATAGTCAGCATGAATTTGCCCGTAGTAATTGCCCCGTCAATGGCATTGAATCATTCTGGTCATATACCAAACGAAGGCTCGCAAAATTCAATGGTGTTCCACGAAAAACTTTTCATCTACACATGAAAGAATATGAATTTAGATTCAATCATCGAGAGGAAAATTTACGTGATAGCATACTTACTATAACTTAAGAGTAAATCCTCTCTAAAGCTATCTAGACCCTTACATTATCTTGAACCCCTAAGCCCCGAATCCGCCTCTACTGGAGTGGTTTCACTCGAGTATGCGTCCGGGGTTGAGCTTTTTAAGGCACCGTCCTTTCCCCTCGTTTCCCCGGTAGTATTCCCCTGGTGAGCTATTTTCGGGCTCCCGGCTTTTCCCCGGCATCTTCCACGATTTGGGTTGCCGGATACTACGATGAGGCACTCCCTCCTGCAGGGAAGGTGTCGCAAAAGGCACCGATCTTCGCTCTTTGACCCCCTCACCCCAAGCCCTTTCTCTGCGTTCAAGGCCCGCGCTCTCCCGGCGGGAGAGGGGCTTTCGCGACTCCCTAACTCAGTGCGGGATCTCGCCGAGGTGACCGGTAGTAGACCTGCTTGGACTACTCCGGCAGGGTCTGCCTGTCGGCTTGTTCGATCCATCACTATCAACGGTTACGACCCCGGCTGTTCGCCAGTCGGTTTGTGATGACAGCCTGCAACCGGCGGTGATTCAAGGTCCGTGGGGCGGGGGCGAATCAGCTCTTGTCCAGTTGCCTGGCGGCGACATTGAGGTGGAAGATGGCCTTGTGGAGGTCGCCGAGACTCAGCATGCCTACCAACATGCCGTCGTGCGCTACCGGGATGCGGCGGAAGCGATGACGCACCATCACGGAAGCGGCCCGCAGCACATGCATATCCGGAGACACGGTGATGGGTTTGCGGGTCATGAGATCGCTTACCGACAGGGCCAACACATCTCTGTATTTGGTGAGCTGCCGGTCCAGATCCACATTACCCATGCCTTCTTCCATGAGGTTCTCAAGCTTGGGAAACAGGCTGTGTAGGACGTCCTTCTCCGCGAGGATACCTACTAGCTCGCCGTCATCCGCCACGACCGGGATACCGGGAATCCGGTACAGACACATAATGGAGGTGACTTCTATGACCTTGGCGTCCGGGCTGACCGAACGGATAGCGCGATTCATGACTTGGTGGACTTGCATGGAACGGGGGTCTCTTTATTGAGATGATCGGGCCCTGGTACATCTGTGCCGAAGTAACGATAACACGGGAACCATTTTTTGCCGCAATGAGTTAGGTCTCCATGGAACCATGAGTTCACACGAATCGACACGAATGTTGATTCGTGCCTGCCTTCGTGTTTATTCGTGGTTCTTGTTTCCGGCTTTGTACGCAATTGTACTGGCCCGTTGGATGCGTGATTCCCGGCGACGGGATTCTAGCGTTCCGTTCGCCGGTCGGTCTGGTTACGATGGTTACCACTCGCCTACCGGGCAAGCCAGCTATCTGGCAAGCGCATATAAAGCTTTCCAAAAGCATAGCCTTAGCAATCAAGTCTGTCAAAATACAATACGATTGGCCAATCAACGGGGATCAATTCGGGGTGTGCGTATAAAACCGTCCGAAAACATGACCTTGGTGGAGTCATTCGGGAGTCGGTCAAGTCAGCGTAGCCTGACCATCAGGCTGGTGGGCGCGGCCACGGCTGACGACTGGTAGCCGGCAGCAACTTGTTGATCGAATAGAAAATTATATGCGCTCGCCTTGGGGATCGATTAGGATTAGGGCCGGTACCAGATCCTTAAATCGTTCATTCCGGTACTGTCCTTACCAGAACAGATTTGGGAAGAGATATTCCGGGTGTCGGGGAGCACGGGAGGAAGCGCGGACCTGTTTCTAAGGAGCTGCCAGGTAGCCCCCACGGAACGGGGCCCTAATCGTCCCTGAACCGTGAATGTCAACAGCCCTTCAACTTCCCCCTCCTCTCCGAAGATGTAGCAAAAGGCTCCGATCTTCACCCTTTGATCCCCTCACCCCCCGTCTGCCGACAGGCAGGCGCCCATGGGGCGGCAGGCAAGCAACCTCATCTCCCGGCGGGAGAGGGGCTTTTGCGATACCTCCTGCATACGTGTGGGGGCTCGGTGTGTGGTCACTCGACGACCGCTGCTAAGGGCTTCATTCCCTCCCGCGCGCTATTGGGTCCGATCCGTTTCGGTAATTCCTAACTGATAGCGTGGTTGAGAATCCAGGTCTACCGGGCTGCGTAGAGACCCAACCTACCTTCATACCAGTTAAAGACCACCACCACTTAAAAATGGATGCTGTCGTCATGTTACGTTACGCTGCACTTGTCCGGGCGCGGTCCTGGATGATTGAGCGTCGGTTGTGAGGGCCGACGTGTCGGGCCAAGACGCGGTCGGGTTGGTCATCGTGCTTCGGGTTCGGACCGAGCGCCTGACCCTACCTGCACCCAATGCGAGGTCCGCGCGGGGGGGCTTTAAGGATGGACAGGTTGCGTTAAAATGCCGGTACTGTCCTGGACAGATGATCGACAGGCCTTTGTGCGTCGAACGCAACAGGTTGCGGCCCCCTTAAGAGCCGCGCTTGACGATCTCAGGTTTGCTTTTAACCAAACAGCTTCTGAGCTATGGCTTCGGATCCAGATTTCTACGTGAGGCCCGGCGGTGGATTGCGCGGGCGTCTCCGGGTACCCGGGGACAAGTCGATCTCCCACCGGGCCATCATGCTCGGTGCGGTCGCCGATGGGGTTACCCACGTCTCCGGTTTTCTGGAGGGCGAGGATAGCCTAGCGACCCTTGGTGCCTTCCGCGCCCTAGGGGTCTCTATCGAGGGGCCGGATAGCGGACGCGTGCGCATTGCGGGGGTTGGACTCAGGGGGCTGCGCGCCCCGCGTTCGGAGCTGGATCTGGGCAACTCCGGCACTTCCATGCGGTTGCTCGCTGGGTTGCTGGCCGGACAGCGGTTTGCCACGACCCTGGTGGGTGATCCTTCCTTAAGCAAGCGGCCGATGCGGCGGGTTACGGAGCCCCTGGAACGGATGGGCGCTCGGATCGAGACTGGGGATCAGGGCACCGCGCCGCTGCAGATCACACCGGCCGCCGCGCTGCGTCCGATCAGCTACGCTCTGCCGATGGCCAGTGCCCAGGTAAAATCCTGCCTGCTGCTGGCCGGACTCTATTCCGAGGGTGAGACCTGCGTCACGGAGCCGGCCCCGACCCGGGACCACACCGAGCGGATGCTCGCGGCCTTCGGCCATCCGGTCCGCCGTGTCGGGTCACGGGTGTGCGTTGCGGGGGGCGGACGGCTGTCCGCCTGCCGTCTCGCCATTCCGGGGGATATCTCTTCCGCCGCCTTCTTTCTGGTGGGGGCGAGCATCACCCCCGGCTCAGACCTGACGCTGGAGCACGTAGGGGTGAATCCGACCCGGAGCGGGGTGCTGAACATCCTACGCGCCATGGGCGCGGATATCCGGCTCACCAATCCGCGGGACGCCGGCGGCGAGCCGGTCGCGGATGTGCGGGTACGGGCGGCCCCGTTGCAGGGTATTGTGATCCCGCGCGACCAGGTGCCCTTGGCGATCGATGAGCTTCCGGCCCTGTTCATTGCCGCCGCCTGCGCCCGGGGCGAGACCCTGCTGACCGGCGCGGAGGAGCTGCGGGTCAAGGAGAGCGACCGGATCCGGGTCATGGCGGAGGGGCTAGTGGCCCTCGGGGTGGCGGTCGAGCCCCGCCCCGACGGTATCAGGATCCACGGCGGCAGCTATGGCGGGGGCCGGGTGGACAGCGGCGGCGACCACCGGGTCGCTATGGCGTTCGCCATCGCAACCTTGCGGGCCGGGGCCCCGATTCAAATCCGGGACTGCGCCAATGTGAATACCTCCTTCCCGGGCTTTGCGGATTTGGCGGCCGGGGTTGGATTGGGCATCGAGGAAAGGCGGGCATGATCCCCGTGGTCACCATCGATGGCCCGTCGGGAACCGGCAAGGGCACTATCGCCGAGCTTCTGGCTCGGCGGTTGGGTTGGCACTGCCTGGACAGCGGCGCCCTCTACCGAGCGCTTGGTTTGGCCTCGCAACGTCGGGGGCTCGATCCGGACGCGGTGGAGGCACTGGCGGCCTTAGCCTCGACCCTGCAGGTAGAATTCCGGGATCAGCGCGTCTTTCTGGACGGCAAGAACGTTTCCGAGGCCATCCGCACCGAGGCAGTGGGAAACGCCGCTTCCCGGGTGGCCATCCACAGCGCTGTACGCACGCAGCTGCTCACCCGGCAACGGGAGGCGGTAAGCCCGCCCGGTCTGGTTGCCGACGGACGTGACATGGGAACCGTGGTCTTTCCGGACGCGCCCCTGAAGCTCTTTCTGACGGCGAGCGCCGAAGAACGGGCCGAACGTCGTTATAAACAGTTGAGCCAAAAGGGGTTGGATGTTAGCCTTTCCGAGTTTGTGAGGGAGATTCGGGAACGCGACGAGCGCGACGGCAGTCGTTCCGCGGCGCCGCTGAAACTGCCCGCCGGGGCGTTGGTGGTGGACACCACTGCCATAACGATCCCGGAGGTGCTGGCCCAGGTCCTGGCAGCCGTGAGACGCGTCTTCCCGGATACGACTCATTAGCGCCTGGTAGGCCGTTTTTCGCCGATCATTTTAATCGCAGATAGCCGTGCCGACGCAGCCAGTCGCACAATTCCGATTAGCCCGTCGCTCGACGACGGTCTATACGTTCAACCCGAACCCCTGGCCCGGAAGGGACAGACCAGACGACCTTTGCGTCAGGATACCTTGAACCTATGACCGAAAGCTTTGCCGAACTCCTCGAAGAGAGTCTCTCTGCCACCCAGCTGCAGCCCGGCACCATCGTCACCGGTATGGTGGTAGACATCACCTCCGATACGGTGATCGTAAATGCCGGCCTGAAGTCGGAAGGTGTCATCCCCAGGAATCAATTCTTCGATGCCGAAGGTGGCCTGGAAGTCGCGGTCGGAGACAAAGTACAGGTCGCTCTCGACGCGGTCGAGGACGGCTCCGGCGCTACCCGCTTGTCACGGGACAAGGCGAAACGCCATGCGGCCTGGGAGTCCCTGGAACAGGCCTTCGAGGCGGCGGATACCATCAAGGGCCTCATCAACGGCAAGGTCAAGGGTGGGTTCACGGTCGACCTTGGCAGCGTCCGCGCCTTTCTCCCCGGCTCCTTGGTGGACGTGCGGCCGGTACGGGACACCAGCTATCTGGAAGGTAAGGAGCTGGAGTTCAAGATCATCAAGCTGGACCGCAAGCGCAACAATGTGGTGGTGTCCCGGCGCGCCGTGGTGGAAGAGGAGTACAGCGCCGAACGTGAAGCCCTGCTCGAGCAGCTGGAAGAGGGCATAGAAATCAAGGGTATCGTGAAGAACCTGACGGACTACGGCGCCTTTCTCGACCTGGGGGGCATCGACGGTCTGCTGCATATCACGGACATGGCCTGGCGGCGGGTTAAGCACCCCTCGGAGGTGGTCGAGATCAGCGACGAGGTTACGGTCAAGGTGCTTAAGTTCGACCGCGAGCGCCAGCGGGTCTCCCTCGGTCTCAAGCAGATGGGCGAGGATCCCTGGGTCAATATTTCCCGGCGTTACCCCGAGGGTACCCGGGTCTTCGGCAAGGTCACCAATACCGCCGATTACGGTTGCTTCGTAGAGATCGAGGAAGGCGTCGAGGGACTGGTCCATGTCTCCGAGATGGACTGGACCAACAAGAACATCCACCCCAGCAAGGTCGTCACCCTGGGTGACGAGGTGGAGGTGATGGTCCTCGACATTGACGAGGAACGCCGTCGCATCTCCCTCGGCATCAAGCAATGTCGGATAAACCCCTGGGATGAGTTTGCCAATAACTATAAAAAGGGCGATCACATCAGCGGCAAGATCAAGTCCATCACGGACTTCGGTATCTTCATCGGCCTCGATGGGGGCATCGACGGCCTAGTGCACCTGTCGGATATCTCCTGGGATGAGTCCGGCGAACAGTCCCTGCGCCGTCACCAGAAAGGCGATGAGCTCGAAACCGTGGTGCTGTCGGTCGATCCCGAACGCGAGCGTATCTCCCTCGGGGTAAAGCAGCTCGATAAGGACCCCTTTTCCTCCTTCGTCGCCCTCAACGAGAAGGGCAGCGTCGTCACCGGAACCATTAGGGAAGTGGACGCCAAGGGCGCGACTGTGGTCCTGGCCGAGGGCGTCGAAGGCTATTTGCGCGCCTCCGAGATATCCCGCGACCGGATCGAGGATGCCCGCGCGGTGCTCAAGGTCAACGACGAGATCGAGGCCAAGTTCATCGGCGTGGACCGCAAGAACCGCACCCTTTCGTTGTCCATCAAGGCCAAGGATATGGATGAGGAGAACGCCGCCATCAAGGGGTATGCCCGTGATGCCCAGGCCGGTACCGCCACCCTGGGCGACATCCTCAAGCAGCAGATGGAGGAAGATCAGATGGGTTGAATCCCTTACCCGGACGGATGGCCCGTGCGCATCGAGTATTGAATCTTGTCTGCGGAAACGAGGGTGATGACAAAATCGGAATTGATCGAGCTGATCGCGGATGAGCAAGCGCATCACCTAGTCTACCGGGATGTAGAGCTGACCGTCCGTTGTCTCTTGGAGCAGATGAGCGACACCCTCGCTTCCGGTAAACGCATCGAGATCCGCGGTTTCGGCAGCTTTTCCCTGCACTACCGCCCGCCGCGCATGGGACGCAATCCTAAGACGGGCGGTTCCGTTGCCCTGGCGGGCAAGCATGTTCCCCACTTCAAGCCCGGGAAGGAGCTGCGTGATCGCGTCAATGCCGCCTTCATGGGAGAGCAGGCGGCCCGAGCCGCGGCCGACCAGGAAGCGCCGGAGGCGGCGGATACCGACGACGAGAACACCTGATCCCGATCCGATCGGTGCCAGCGCGGGGAGGTCGGGCTAGAACAAGCGCGTATAAAGGCCAGCCATACCCGCCTATGGATTTTGTGGAGGAGAAGTAATGGCCGAGCTGCTTGACCGTCTCATCCGGGACCATAAACACCTCTTGCGCGTGCTTGACCTGCTCGACGAGCTTTTGGACCAGTTCCACGAGGGCGGCGAGCTGGATTACGAGCTGCTGTGCGAGATTTTGGAGTACTTGGAAGGCTACGCCGACCAGGTCCACCATCCGAGCGAAGAGAATATCTTCGACCGGCTCCGAGCGCGCAGCAACGAGAAGTATCCGGTGCTGGATCTGTTGAGCAACCAGCATCTGTTGCTCAGCCAGGTCAATAAGCGTTTTTGCCGGTCGTTGGAAGGCATCGTGCACGAGGAGGTCTTGCGGCGGGATCAGGTGGAGGTCCAAGGCCGTGAGCTGGTCAAGACCTTGCGGGAACATTTGAACCTGGAGGAGCGCGAGGCCTTTCCGCTGGCGCGGGAATGGTTGTCCGCGAGCGATTGGGGTGAACTCCTCTCGGCGGCGTCCGGCGAGCCGGATCCCTTGTTCGGCGCAGCGGAGCAGCAGCGCTTCCAATCGTTGCTTCGGTATCTGGCGGATTAGGTTATCTCGGCCTTTAAGAAGCTGTTTGGCTGAACAGGATCGCTCCCGTAACACCTCCAGCCCCTCAAACCGCGCTGTCCGGCCTTATTTGGTGCGATCCGAGATGGCGTCGTGTTGCGTTACGCGACGTTAGCCCGACAACCGATCGGTAAGAAGCTGTGGCTCACGGGGCCACGTGTTTGAGCGATACCCATCCGCCTCGTCAAGATTAAGAGGCCCGTGGGGCGCCCACTATGCAGCGCACACAGTTAGCTCCATGAGCCTACTAGGCTACCGGTTACTCTGCCTGCGAGGTATTCAATTCCTGCTTGAGGGCCTGTTCGATATCCTCGGCGGCCATTCCCACCTTTCCCTGAGTTTCGGCCTCCAGCTCACGTTCCGCCTGGCGCTGGTTGCGGCGCTCGTTGTGATAGGCAAGCCCGGTTCCGGCCGGGATCAGACGGCCTACGATGACGTTTTCCTTGAGCCCCGTGAGGCGGTCGGTGGAACCGCGCACGGCCGCTTCGGTGAGGACCCGTGTGGTCTCCTGGAACGAAGCCGCCGAGATAAAGGACTCGGTAGCCAACGAGGCCTTGGTGATGCCGAGTAATAAGGGCCGGTGCCGGGCCGGGTACTTGCCTTCGGCTTCCATTTGCGCGTTCTCGGCCAACACTATCGCGTGTTCGGCCTGCTCCCCACGCAGCAGCCTGGTGTCGCCGGGGTTGATGATCTCCACCTTGCGCAGCATCTGACGAATGATGACTTCGATGTGCTTGTCGTTGATCTTCACGCCCTGCAGCCGGTAAACGTCTTGAATCTCCTTGACCAGATATTCGGCCAAGGCCGTCACTCCCTTGAGGCGCAGGATGTCATGCGAGTTGAGCTCACCATCGGAGATCACCTCGCCCTTTTCCACGTGTTCGCCCTCGAAAACGTTGACGTGGCGCCACTTGGGGATCAGCTCTTCCAGGACCTCACCTTCATCCGTGGTGATGATGAGCCGTTGTTTACCCTTGGTGTCCTTGCCGAAGCCAATGGTCCCCGATGCCTCGGCGAGCAGGGCCTGCTCCTTCGGTCTACGGGCTTCGAACAGGTCTGCCACCCGCGGCAGGCCGCCGGTGATATCGCGCGTCTTGCTCGACTCCTGGGGGATCCGCGCCAGGACATCGCCCACGCCTACTTCGGCGTTATCGGCAACGCCGACGATGGCGCCCGCGGGTAAAAAGTAACGCGCGGGTATCTCGGTACCGGCAAGATTGAGCTCCTGGTTCTGCTCGTCGAGCAGCTTGATCATGGGTCGCAGGTCTTTGCCTTGCGCCGGACGTTGTTTCGGGTCTATGACTACCAGCGAGGTAAGCCCGGTCACTTCATCCGTCTCGCTCTGCACGGTGGTGCCATCGATGAAGTCCTCGAACTTCAGACACCCCGCCATCTCGGTAATGACCGGGTGGGTATGGGGATCCCAGCTCGCTACCACCTGTCCGCCCTGCGCGGTGTCACTGTCACCGACCTCGAGGGTCGCGCCGTAAGGGACCTTATAGCGCTCTTTCTCCAGCCCCACATCGTCGGTTACCGTCAGCTCACCTGACCGCGACACGGCCACCAGGTTGCCGCTATGATGCCGCACCGTCTTGATATTGTGGAGATGCACGGTGCCGGAGGATTTGATCTCGATATTGTTGACCGCCACGGCTCGGGAGGCCGCACCGCCGATGTGGAAGGTGCGCATGGTGAGCTGGGTTCCGGGCTCGCCGATGGACTGGGCGGCGATGACGCCCACCGCCTCGCCTTGGTTCACCCGGCGTCCCCGGGCCAGGTCACGGCCGTAGCATTGGGCACAGACCCCGGTCCGAGCCTTACAGGTGATGGGGGAGCGCACCTGCACCTGATCGATGCCTAGCGCCTCCAGCATATCGACCCACCCCTCGTCGAGCAGAGTCCCTGCGGGGCAGATCAAATCCTCCGTCAGGGGCCGGTAGAGATCGACCGCGGTAACCCGTCCGAGGATCCGTTCCCGCAGCGCTTCGACCACGTCACCACCCTCGATGATGGGCATCATCAGGAGACCGTCCTCGGTCCCGCAGTCCTCTTCCAGCACCACCATGTCCTGGGCGATGTCTACCAGGCGCCGCGTGAGATAACCGGAGTTAGCGGTCTTCAGCGCCGTATCCGCCAACCCCTTGCGTGCGCCATGGGTGGAAATGAAGTACTGGATGACGTTCAGCCCTTCACGAAAGTTGGCGGTGATCGGCGTCTCGATAATAGAGCCGTCCGGCTTGGCCATCAGGCCGCGCATACCAGCGAGCTGCCGGATCTGGGCCGCGGAGCCACGGGCCCCGGAGTCCGCCATCATATAGATGGAGTTGAAGGAGTCCTGCTTGCGCTCTTGCATGATCTGAGTCTCGGGCGCGGCGAGTATTCCCTTCACGGACCGCTTCAGGTTTTCCGCTCGAATGGCGTCGACATCCGCAAGGTCCCGGAGCCGCGTCCGGTAGTCAGCCAGTATGGAGACCGTCTGTACGCGAAAGGTCTCGAGATCGATCTCCCCCGCGTTCAGCCTATCTGCGGCCTGCTTGACCTGTGACCGGAGCTCGTTGAACAGGCCTTGAACGAGGGATCGATCGGCCTCAGCGACGACGCTGATTACCGCCTGGCGGTACAAACCGATCAGGCGTTGCACCTCGAACGCCGAGTCGGCGCGGGCTAGCTCGCCGCCGAGCTTATTCATCATGGCCTTTGCCACCTGATCGTTGGTATGCGACCAGATGTCCACGACCTTGTTGTAGCGCTCGCCATTGGTTACATAGCCCGAGGCATATTGGCTCTCGATCTCCTTCACCAGCTCTTCGGCGGAGGCCAGGATGTTCGCTTTCTCCTCCGGGACCACCATGTCGTTGAGACCGATGGAGATGCCAGCCCGGGTAGCCATGCGGAAGCCCAGGTACATGAGCTGGTCGGCAAAGATCACGGTCTGCTTCAGTCCCAACACCCGATAACAGCTGTTGATCAAGCGCGAAATCGCCTTTTTCCCCAGGGCCTGGTCGACCAGGTCGAAGGGCAGGCCATCAGGCACGATCTCGAAGACCAGGGCCCGGCCTAGCACCGTCTCTTTAATGGAAACGACTTCGCGCCGGGTGCTGTCCTCCTCGGTGAGCACCTCCCGAATGCGTACCCTGACGCGGCTGTGCAGATCCGCGTGGCCTGTCTCATAGGCCCGCCGGGCCTCATCGAGGCCGGCGAACAGGCTGCCCTCGCCGAGGGCGCCGACCCGATCGCGGGTCATGTAGTACAGCCCCAGCACCACGTCCTGGGAAGGTACGATGATAGGCTCGCCGTTGGCCGGTGAGAGAATGTTGTTGGAGGCCATCATCAGGGCACGGGCCTCCAGCTGTGCCTCCAGGGACAGAGGGACGTGGACGGCCATCTGATCACCATCGAAGTCCGCGTTGAAGGCGGTACAGACCAGGGGATGGAGCTGGATGGCCTTGCCCTCGATCAACACCGGCTCGAAGGCCTGAATCCCCAGGCGGTGCAGGGTCGGGGCCCGGTTGAGCATGACCGGATGCTCACGGATGACCTCTTCGAGGATGTCCCATACTTCCGCAGTACTGCGTTCGACCATCTTTTTCGCGGCCCTGATGGTGGTGGCCAAACCACGCAGCTGCAGCTTGCCGAAGATAAAAGGCTTGAACAGCTCCAGGGCCATGCGCTTGGGCAGCCCGCATTGATGAAGCTTAAGCGTGGGGCCGACGACGATGACCGAGCGTCCCGAGTAGTCCACCCTCTTGCCGAGCAGGTTTTGGCGGAAACGCCCCTGCTTACCCTTGATCATGTCCGCCAGAGACTTGAGCGGACGACGGTTGGTGCCGGTAATGGCGCGCCCGCGCCGTCCGTTGTCCAGGAGGGCATCGACCGCCTCCTGCAACATGCGCTTCTCGTTGCGCACGATGATGTCGGGGGCCATCAGGTCCAACAGCCGCTTGAGCCGGTTGTTGCGATTGATCACGCGCCGGTACAGATCATTGAGATCGGAAGTGGCGAAGCGCCCGCCGTCGAGTGGGACCAGGGGTCGAAGCTCCGGCGGCAGCACCGGCAGCACGGTGAAGACCATCCACTCCGGGCGATTGCCCGATTCCTGCAGGAACTCCATCAGCTTGAGACGCTTAGTCAGCTTCTTGATCTTGGTCTCGGAGTTGATGGCCCCGATGTCCTCGCGCATGCGGGCGATCTCCGCCGGCAGATCAATGGTGCACAGCAGCTCGTAGATGGCCTCGGCCCCCATCCGGGCATCGAACTCGTCGCCGTTCTCCTCGAGCGCCTCCAGATACTGCTCGTCGGTGAGCAGTTGCCCACGTTCCAGGGTCTGAACCAGACCCGGGTCCACAACCACGAAGGACTCGAAGTAGAGGATGCGCTCGATATCGCGCAGGGTCATGTCCAACAGCAAACCGATCCGCGAAGGCAGGGACTTGAGGAACCAGATGTGGGCCACGGGGCTGGCGAGATCGATATGTCCCATGCGCTCGCGGCGCACCTTCGCCAGCGTGACCTCCACGCCACACTTCTCGCAAACGACGCCCCGGTGCTTGAGCCGTTTGTACTTTCCGCACAGGCACTCGTAATCACTGATGGGACCGAAGATCTTGGCGCAGAACAGTCCGTCACGCTCGGGCTTGAAGGTCCGATAATTGATGGTCTCGGGCTTTTTGACTTCGCCGAAAGACCAGGAGCGGATCATGTTAGGGGAGGCCAGACCGATCTTGATGGCATCAAATTCCAGGGCCTGACCCTGCTGCTTCAAAATCTGTAGAAGGTCTTTCAATTTCATTCCTCCGGAATGGATAGCCCAGGGTTGAGGTGTCCAGGAACCAGGGGCGAAGAGAACCACGAATCAACGCGAATCGGCACGAATATCCTATACTTAATTATATTAATTTAACTTCCTGAATTTACCTTTTACAATGATTCGACTCCCTATAATTTGAGGTTAATGATTAATATCCCGTTTAGCGATACAGATATACATACCCTCCAATACGAACGGATTCATCATCCTCACCCACGAGTGAGTAAAGAAAATTGGTAGCGGTAAATATCTAACTGATGGCGTAATAGATAGTCCAGATCTACTGAGCCGCAGAGCGATCCAACCTACCTTATACCAGTTAAATACCACTACTACCGCTGTTTGTTTAACACGGGCAAAATAAGTGTTCTATCATATTAAGTTTTCCTCTCGATGATTGATCTAAATTCACATTCTTTATTTGGTGTAGATGAAAATTTTTCTCGTGGAACACCATTGAATTTTGGGTGATGGTGATATTTAACTGGTATAAGGTAGGTTGGATCGCTCTGCGGCTCAGTAGATCTGGACTATCTATTACGCTATCAGTTAGATATTCACCACCACCCAAACAGCTTCTCGTTAAGGTCAAGGCTTGGGTCACGTCTTGGGCATTTCCAGTACTAGAGCTGCCAACGGACCGGGGTCCCGAGGACATGAAGCTCCGTGGTCAGCCCGTCACGGATGGCGATCGATCGCTTGGAGCCCGTTTTTCCGGGTGCACCGGCCTCCTATCGATGCGCCCGAATCACCGTGCCATCAATTAAATTTCTTCGAAATCAACATCTTTTGCCAACTCATCGAACACCTCGGACCACACGCTACGCTTCTGCCAACGCGCGAATCGCTGGTACACGCTGTTCCAGTTTCCGAATGCTTCAGGAAGCTCGCGCCAGGGCCCCCCCCGAGCGGGCCAGCCAGAGGATCGCTTCCACGAACAGCCGGTTGTCTCGGCCGGTACGCCCCCGGTCTGACGCCTTATCCGGCAGCCGGTGTTGGATCCGTTCCCATTGGTCGTCACGTAGATTCGGTCGCACCATTTCCAGCATTGGGAACTATTTTCCCGCAAATGAACGCGAATCAATGCCAATCGGTCGCAATTGGCTCTCCATGACCGACACGGTAGGCGCGGGCAAACCCGCGCCTACTAACCCGGCAGTTATTAATCGTTGCATAAATATTCGCAGTAACTGTCAACTGAGCGATGGGAACAAAAACTGGTAGTGGTAGCCTTTAGTCCAAGGGCTTCAGTATTTTTTGGCTATGAGACCGAAGAAGCATGCGACACATGTGGTTTACGATCTGAAGGTTCATCTGGTATGGATCACGAAGTATCACTATAAGGTACTGACTAAGGACGAGGGGGAGGGGAAGTACGGACATCGGTTCGATAGACCTGCGCTGCTAACGATACGGAAACCATCCAGGGAGTAGTGAGTAAGGATCATGCACCTCTCTACATCTCTTATCCGCCAAGGTTGCCGGTTAGTGAAATCATAAAGTTACTTAAGGGAGGACATCGCACAAACTACAACGAGAATTCCTGCACTTGAGGAAGCAGTATTGGGGACGTCACTTTTGGGCCATTGGGTATGGTGCTTTCAGTTCAGGGTATATTGCAAACGATATGATCAGAGAGTATATGAGGCATCGAGAATATCTCGAGTGAGCCCCGACTTTCCTAAATAGTGGTTGATTGTGGCCAAATCTTCCGTGAAATTCCTGCTCGCTCTTTGTTTTCGGTTGTTAAGAGCTTCTGTATTAAGCCCCCGGATCCGGACTTGCGTATTGTTGCAGGATCCGGTCGTACTGGTCGAACCCGACGATGTGGCGGATAGCGGCGAAGTCGACGCTCCGCCGGGGCAGGTTTCCTGTCGCGAGCCCACGCAGGGCTTCCTGCATGGCATAGACCGCGCTGTTGAGCAGGGCCAGCGGGTAGGCAGCGATCCGATAGCCGATCTCCCGGAGGCGTTGGGGTGACAGTACCGGGGTTACGCCCCCTGCCAGCATGTTGGCCATCTTGGGGCCTGGGACCTGAGCGCAGAAGTCAATCATTTCGGCCTCGTCCTGGGGGGCCTCCAGGAACAAGATGTCCGCGCTCAGATCGGTGAATGCCTGCATGCGCCACAGGGCCTCGGCAAGGCCGTCGGTGGCGCGGGCATCGGTGCGGGCCATGATGAGGATATCCGCTCCTTGCTCTCTGGCATCCACGGCCGCCTTGATGCGGGACAGGGCCTCGGGGCGTTGCACGATCTCCTTGCCGCGAGTGTGGCCGCAACGCTTGGGTGTGAGCTGGTCTTCAATCATGACAGCGGCAAACCCGGCGTCAGCATAACCCTGCACGGTGCGCCGAACGTTGGCAGAGTTGCCGTAGCCGGTATCACCGTCGCCGATGACGGGGAAGGAGACGGCATTCAGGATACTGCGACCCTGATCGAGCATTTCGGCATAGGAGATGAGTCCAGTGTCCGGCAAGGCCAAACGCGCCGCCGCTACGGCGAAGCCGCTCATGAAGGTGAGGGGGAAACCGGCCTGTTCGATGAGCCGCGCCGAGAGGGCGTCGAAGCAGCAGGGCATGAGCAGCAGGTCAGGACCTGCGAGGAGCTGCCGCAGCTTAGCGGTGGAGGGATTCATGCTGAGGCCATTTCTGTCAACGGCGCCCGCCGAAATAGGATTCATCGACTTCAACCTCACCGGAGAAGGGTGATGAGACGTCACAAAGCTGAGCGATTTGAGTCCGTAGTTTGAATAATAACTGAATTGAGCGTCGGACGGCTTACATCACTCAGCTCGGCTGATTTTAGCGGCCAGTAAATCGTGCGCAAAATCAGGGTACGATCCATCTGAAGTTAGCTTCCGAAAGGTGTGAACGCTTGAAATACCTGTTTTTCCTTTCATAACACAACCTTAGCACTGCGGTTGCAGTGCAAAAATTATCTAGGCCCTACCATTTTCCGTTAATCGCCTAAGCGGATTGCCAGGAACCGGAAATTCGCCCTACTCATTAAAGGAGGGTGACAAAAAAGGCACTGATCTTCAGCCTTTAATCCCTTCTCCGCTTTTTTGTTGATCCCCTCACCCCGCCCCCTCTCCCGGAGAGGGTGTCGTAAAAAGGGCAAGGCACGCCACGCCCCCACGATTTGCGGCGCAGAAACAGGGTATCGCAGTATTCCGTTTCCTTAATTTTCAATTACCTGCCACGTCCAAAAATGGTGCTCCTTACCTGAACACGGGTCGGGCGTCTCCTTTTTCGACTCCCTCCTCGGTGGGAGAGGGGATTTTGCGACACCCTCATAAAAAGGGCGGTAAAAACCGCCCTTGCGGGTGCGATCGGCCGGCATCAGTCGGTAGTGGTAAATCTTTACAACTGACAGCGTGGTTGATAATCCAGGTCTACCGAGTCACACAGCAGCCCAATCTACATTTCTACCAGTTAAAGACCACCACTACCGCATCAGCCTTTGGTCCAGTCCCCGAAGTTGTCGGTGGTCCTCTCTTCACCGTCGGAATAACCGGCCTCGTAGGCCTCGGTCAGCCGCTGCTCTTCACGCCTGGGATTCTGTAGGCATCCGCATTGCCAACCTTGGATGTACTCGTCGTCGACACCCATCTGCTCCATCTTGGTCACGGCGTCGTAGTAAAACTGATTCATATCCGATCTCCGAGCATTGCTAATGTTCAGACCTCGTGGGCCTTTCGTTTTACAGTGTTCGCAACCGGCGGGACAAGGCCTGCCGCGCGTATGGCGGCAACCGGCCCGCGTGCGTTTACCCGTTGCACGTGAATATCTCGCCGCGATGCACGCCCCTCACACCGCGATAGCGGCGTTGCGACTCGTCGCAATAGGGTCTGGCTATTCCTCACTTACCGCGCTTTGCCCTCGGGCACGATCGACGCACCTCGCTTACCAAAATAGGTGGTGGTCAGATTACAACTGACAGTATGGCTGATTGTCCAGGCCTACCGGGCCGCACAGCGGTCCAACCCACCTTCTACCATTTAAATCTACCCTGCCCCTAAAATATTCACGTGCAACTGGTATATGTGTCTCACCAAGGCGACAGTCCCGCTCCAGCCGCAGCCGCCGACAAGCAGTCGCGGTAAAGGTATGTTAAGAATACTTTGTTTTTCTAATGCCTACCAGTAGCATTGGGTTAGAATACAGGGCAACCGAATAATACGCGCAGCTAAAACAAGATTTCGGCAAGGAAGCAAATCGGGTAGGTTAGACTAGGGACGTAGGATGCGGTGAGCGCGATGGCTCCGAGCTTGCGAGTCGGTGCACACACTCCCCGCGCGAACCAAATCCTACAGACTAATACCATGCCGGTAGCATGGGGTAAAATACTCTGCCCGCAACCGGAGACCCGTCGTGGACCACCCACCGCGGGCTCCCGAGTCAAAACCGTAATGGAGCCAACTCAAAGGACACTGGCCGCGACCGGTCCACGGGTGATCTGTAACCTACATCCACCGAGGAAGCCCTCTTTCAAAGATGCGTCCCGCCCAGCTGCTTCGCATCCTAAACCAGGAGTTTCTCAGCACCTCCACAGGCCATCATACCCCGGTCATGCTGTTGGGGTCCCCTGGCGCCGGCAAGTCTCAGATGGTGGCCCAAATCGCCGCCGCACACCAAGCCCCGGTCATCGATATTCGGCTGTCTCAGATGGAACCCAGTGATCTGCGGGGCATTCCCTTCCGGGTGGGGAGTCGCGTCGAATGAGCGGTTCCCGCCATCCTGCCGGACGCGGAACGCCATGGTCCGCATGGGCATCCTGTTTCTGGACGAGATCACCTCAGTACCGCCGGCGGTTTCGGCGGCGGCCTACCGGCGGCGGGCATCGAGCTCCACGCCTTAGATCATCCTGGCAGGCGACGAGATCCCCGCCCCCACCGAGATCGATCTGCAGTACGTGGTGGCCGCCGCCTTGGTAGGCCGGGCCATCCGCGCCGGCGACGATCCCACCCAGGCCATCAGGCAACATCCTAAGTCTAAGCCGGGCGCTTCCCCCAGCGCGAGACGGGCGCCATGCTGGTCTCCGACCTGCATCGGGCGATCGGTGATGCACTGTTCGAGGTTCTCGCGTTCGCCGCTTGGGCCCAAGCGGTGGCGGATATCATGATCGACTACTGAGCGGGCAGCCGGCACCCATGGCGGTCGACATCCAGGCTATCGAGACCAAGCTCGCGGCGGCACGTACCCGCCTGATCCTGGACAAGCCCTTCCTCGGCGCCCTGGTGCTGCGCCTGCCCATGAACCCGGCCGATCCCGATTGGTGTCCGACTACCGCCACCGACGCCCGGGCCTTTCACTACAATCCCGAGCATGTCCGGCATGCTTTAACTAATGAGCGAATCGGGTAGATTGGGCAGAGGGCGTAGGATAGGGTGAGCGCGGTGGTTCCGGGCTTGCTGGTCGGTAAACGCTTTCCACGCGCGAACCGCATCAATTAGGGTAGCCCGTGCCCGACATCTCAACGCGAGGTCCGCGCGTGCAGGCCGTACGCGGGCATGTAAAAGCGATTACAACCTGCGCATGGGGCAACAATCCGATACCATTCCCTAGCCGGGGTCTTGATCGCCGGTCTTGCTCGGCGGCATTAGGTGGAGCCGGAACCTGAAGGTGCCGGGGAATCGCTTCGCGCCGGGGACCGGATCGGCCAGACCCAGTTCAGCATTGGCACTCGAGCGGATGGTGAATCAGATTCTTTAATCAGCAAATCATATTTGGAGAACTCGGAGTGAATAGGTTCAATCGTCCTGTCATAGGCTGGGTATTGTGCGCGGGTCTGCTGCTGGCGAGTGACGTGTCCGCCGGGCCTGAAGCGGTGAAGGGTAGTGCCTCGGCGATGATAAAACAGACCAGCGAGCACATGCTGGCAGCGCTCGAGCGGAAACGCCCAGTGCTCGAGCGCGACCCCTCCCGAATCTACGGCCTGGTGGACCAGATTCTGTTGCCCCGCTTCAACTTCGAGTGGATCACTCGGACCGCCGTCGGCAAGCAGCCTTGGAGTAAGGCGAGCGCGACTCAGCGACGGGAATTGACCCGGGAATTCCAGGAGCTGCTGGTTCGTACCTACGCCAAGGCGCTGTTGAATTACTCGGGTCAGGAAGCCCGCTACCTGGCGGAGAAGCCCGGCCACGGTTCTTCCGTGCTGGTCTCCACCGAGGTCCGGAGGTCGGGCGCGGACCCCATCCCGGTCGACTACAAGGTCCATAAAAAGGGCGGAACATGGAAGATCTACGACGTAAAAATCGACAATGTCAGCTTGGTGTCGAACTATCGCGGCAGCTTCAATGCCGAAATCCGCCGCAACAGCATCGGCGGCCTGATCAGCCGTATCAAGCAAATGAACGCACAGGGCAAGCAATGAACAGGGCGCGGATCGTCCCTGAGGGGCACATTTGAACAGGCGTCGCAGGGTCGCCGGATGTCGACGACAGGACATCATTGTTCGTCTGCCGACGGCGGCCTGTGGGTGAGGGGGATGCCCGGCCCGGAGGTCGGTTTAGGGCGTGTAACATACCTGGTGGTGGTAAATTTTAACTGATATCGTGATTGAGAGTCCAGGTCTACCGGGCTGCGTAGCACCCCAACCTGCCACCAGTTAAATACCACCACCCCATACCTGCATGGTGCCGCCGGTGCACGCTTGTCGGCAGGACCGGAGTCGGCCCGGCAAAATGGGATCTTGCGTTGCGTTTCAGTCCCTGATGCAGCCGGCGGCGGTCGCCGAGGTTACCCATCCGCTGCCGATCGATGGCATCGTCTCGCGGTTTATTGCATGGATAAGTTTCTCATCACCGGCGGTAGATCACTCAACGGCGAGGTCCGGATCGCCGGTGCCAAGAATGCGGCGCTCCCGATCCTGGCCGGCACCCTGCTCGCCGACGACAAGGTCACCCTATTCAACGTCCCCTACCTGCGCGACATCAGCACCACGATGGGACTGCTCGGGCATATGGGGGCCACCCTCAGGTTCAGGGAACGCGGGTGCATCGAGGCGGATGCACGGGAGATCACGCGCTTCTCAGCACCCTACGGGCTGGTCAAGACGATGCGGGCCTCGATCCTGGTGTTGGGCCCCCTGGTCGGGCGCTTCGGGCGCGCCGATGTCTCCCTCCCCGGCGGTTGCGCCATCGGTGCCCGGCCGGTCAATCTGCACATCGATGGCCTGCGTGCCATGGGCGCGGAGATCAGCGTAGAGAACGGCTACATCCGCGCTCGGGCGGAGCGGTTACGAGGCACCCGGCTGGTTCCGGATCTGGTTACCGTGACGGGCACCGAGAACCTGATGATGGCCGCCACCCTAGCCGACGGTGAGACCCTGATCGAGAATGCGGCCCGTGAACCTGAAATCACGGATCTGGCCGAGTTCCTTAACGGCATGGGTGCAAAGATCAGGGGTGCGGGTACCGATTGCATCCGGGTGGAAGGCGTCGAGCGGCTTGGGGGGACCAGCCACCGGGTCCTGCCGGACCGTATCGAGACAGGGACCTATCTGGTGGCAGCGGCCATCACCGGGGGGCGCATTTTGTGCCGAGATACCCGTTCGGACCTGCTCGATGCGGTACTGGTCAAGCTCCGGGAAGCCGGGGCCCACATCGAGACCGGACCCGATTGGGTCCTGCTGGATATGGCGGGGAGGCGCCCCCAGGCGGTCGATGTGCACACGGCCCCGCATCCGGCGTTCCCCACCGACATGCAGGCCCAGTTATGCGTCCTGAACAGCGTGGCCGAAGGCGTTGGCACCATTACCGAGACAGTGTTCGAGAATCGCTTCATGCACGTGTTAGAGCTGCAACGCATGGGAGCGGACATCCGATTAGAGGGACACATCGCCGTTTGCCGTGGGGTGGAACGGCTGACCGCTGCCCCGGTGATGGCCACCGATTTGCGTGCATCGGCCGGTCTGGTGCTGGCGGGACTGGTGGCGGAAGGAGAAACACTAGTGGACCGTATTTATCACATCGACCGCGGCTACGACAAGATCGAGGAGAAGCTGGCTGCTCTGGGGGCACGTATCCACCGAATCTCGGGATAACAGACCGAATGTCACAATTAGGGCGTGTTGACATTTAGAAAGTTCGCGCAGTGGACCTTGCGCCAACCATTTGATCGACTGTTAGGGTCCGCTGTGCGGACCGCTGGGATGTTGCGGCCATTTAATATGCAAAAACAGTCGGTTGGAGTTAAATGTCAGCAGTACCTAGTACACCTCAATTATCGGTAACATTGAACCGGCAGCGTCCTTGAGGTAAGAGTCAAACCGATGTTATCGATACTTCAGCGCCGCTGTACTTAGGACGTGTTGACATTCAGCCCATAGGATAGACAAGGCGAAGCCTGTTTCCCGGAGGGAAGGTGTCACAAAAGCCCCTCTCCCGGAGGAGGGTGCCGCAGAAGGGAAGCGCGGGCGGGTAAACTTGGGCCAGCCAAACTCCCACCAGGGGATACCCAGCGACGAGGCCAATCCGACGACCGGTAGTCGTCAGCCTTGATACCAGCAAACAGCTCGACCTGTTTCCAGGTTGGGAGTTTATCTCAGTGGAGGAGGAGAGGCCCGAGCCAACCGTCGGAGTAAACTTCAAGCGACCCGATCCGCGGGAACTGTTCGTGTGTGTGGTTCGCCTCGACGCGTACCTCACCGACAAGGACCAACGCGAAGCGCTAGACATTCAAGAACTGCTGCAGAAACAGGACTGGGAGCCATCCGAGGCGCGGTATGCTGCACAAGGAGTCGATTACGGGAGAATTCCTGACGGCGCTGACCCGCACGGTGTTGAAGGCCACTGGAACCAGTGGTCGCCACCGTGGCTGGGGATGGCACGGTGGTGCAAGCGGCAGCCTCCTACTACCACACAATCCAGCTGGAAGCCGCACAGGAAGCGGCCCGGGAGGCGCGGGAGGCAGCTCAGGACGAGCCGGCGAACTCTGCGCTGACCGCCCGCGCCGAGCGCGTCGAAGCGGTCACAGCGACCCTGGAGCAACGCACGGCGGCTCGCCAGGCCAAAGGCAAGTCAGCGGATGACCTGAGCATCAGTCCGGTCGAGCCGGAAGCGGTGGTGCAACCACAGAAAAATAATAAAGACCTTTGCCCCGTCCTACAAACCGAGTGTATTAGCCAACGAAGCCCGCATATACGATGCCGCCCGTGATACCTACCAGTAGTGCCCAGTTGGGTGCGCAGCTCGTCGCCAGCGAGCGTTGCCAAGGCAAAACGACCGCTATACCCGCTACCGCACCCCGGACTGTGCGGCCTGCGAGCAACGTCCACAGTGCATCACCTCCAAGCAGGGGCGCACGCTCAAGCGCTACCCCAGCGAGGGGGCCAAAGAAACCATCCGTCAGGCCATGGCCGACCTCGTGAAGCATCAGTACTATCGTCAACGCCAAGCGATTGTGGAGCCGGTCTTGGTAATGGTAAATTTTTAACTGATAGTGTGATTGATCGTCTAGGTCTACCGGGCCGCACAGCGGTCCAACCCACCTTCTACCAGTTAAAGACCACCACCACCATATCAACAACCCCCGGCACCATGGAATTCATCAACTCACTGACGATCGCCCTGTCCAAGGGCCGCATCTTCAAGCAGGCTTTGCCTCTGCTGGCCCAGGCCAGGATCGAGCCCTACGATGACCCGGAGTTCAGCCGTAAGCTGATCCTGGAGACAAACCAGCCGCACGTAAAGCTGGTCATCATCCGGGCCGGCGACGTGCCCACTTACGTGCAATATGGTGCCGCAGACCTGGGGGTGACGGGCAAGGACGTGCTCATGGAGCACGGGGGCGAGGGACTGTACGAACCGCTGGATTTACGCATCGCCCGCTGCCGTCTGATGGTCGCGGGGATGCCGGACACGGACCCGGGTTCGGATCGGTTACGCATCGCCACCAAGTATGTCACGAGCACCGAGCGACATTTCGCGGCCAAGGGACAACAGGTGGAAATCATTAAGCTCTACGGCTCCATGGAGCTCGCGCCCCTAGTGAGGCTTTCCGACTTGATCGTCGATCTGGTGGAGAGCGGAAATACCCTTAAGGCCAACGGGCTGGTGCCCCTGGAACGGATCGCGGACATCAGCGCCCGGCTGGTGGTCAACAAGGCGGCCTGGAAGATGAAGCATCGCTCGGTGATGGACCTGCTGGCCATACTGCGCGCGGCGGTCGAGCAAATCCGATAGTGCAGAGGGCTGATATGAGTTTCTACCGATTTTCCTTGATGCGCCTCCATTTGCGGCAAAAAAATCAGGCTCATGGGGCCAAACGGTGGTCGACAACCTGGTCACAACCGGAATCGAAAGCGGACGACTGATCGACTTCGGCAAGCCTGTAACCCTGTAGCGGAAGCTTGAACCGCACAAAAAATAATCCAGGTAATGGTAAGTTTTAATTGATAGCGTGATTGAGAGTCTAGGTCTACCGGGCTGCATAGCGACCCAACCTACCTTCTACCAGTTAAACACCACTCCAATAAGGAGTTGAAAATGGCTGAAATTACTCGCTTGTCCACCACAGATCGAAATTTCGAACAGCATCTCCAAGCCCTGCTGGCCTGGGAATCGGTCTCCGATGTAGAGGTCCAGGAACGCGTGGACGCCATCATCAAGGCCGTCCGCGCGGGCGGGGATGCGGCCCTGCTGGAACACACGCGTCGGCTCGACCACTGGCAACCCCGAACCGCCGCGGACCTGGAAATCCCGGTAGCCCGAATCGAGCAGGCCCGGAACCACGTTTCCGCGGAGCAGCTCACTGCCCTGGACCTCGCGGCCAAACGCATTCATGACTATGCGGAACACCAGAAGCTCACGGACTGGAGCTTTCGCGACGACCACGGCACCCTCCTAGGTCAACAGGTAACGCCGCTGGATCAGGTGGGTCTCTATGTCCCCGGCGGCAAGGCAGCCTATCCGTCCTCGGTGCTCATGAACGCCATTCCGGCCAAGGTAGCCGGGGTTGCGGAGCTGATCATGGTGGTGCCGACGCCGTCGGGGGAGCTCAACGAGCTGGTACTGGCCGCCGCTCAGATCGTCGGGGTAGACCGTGTATTCGCCATTGGTGGTGCCCAGGCGGTAGCGGCCCTGGCCTACGGGACCGAGCGAGTGCCTGCGGTGGACAAGATCGTGGGTCCGGGGAATATCTATGTAGCCACAGCCAAGCGCGCCGTGTTCGGCCAGGTCGGCATCGATATGGTAGCCGGTCCCTCGGAGATCCTGGTACTGTGTGACGGTGGAACAGACCCAGATTGGATCGCCATGGACCTCTTCTCCCAGGCCGAACACGACGAGGACGCCCAGGCCATTCTCTTGTCCTGGGACGGAGACTTCTTAGACCGTGTCGCTGAGGCCATCGACCGGCTGCTGCCGACCCTAGAGCGCCGGGACGTCATCGAAGCCGCCCTGCGCCAACGCGGCGCCCTGATCCAGAGTCGGGACCCGGAAGAAGCGGTCAGGGTCGTCAACCGGATAGCGCCCGAGCACCTGGAGCTCTCAGTGGAACACCCGGAGACGCTGGTTCCCGAGATCCATCATGCCGGGGCCATCTTCATGGGGCGTTACACGGCCGAAGCCCTGGGCGACTACTGTGCCGGACCCAACCATGTGTTGCCCACCTCACGCACCGCCCGCTTCTCCTCGCCGCTTGGGGTCTACGACTTTCAGAAACGTTCGAGCCTGATTATGGCCTCCCCCCAAGGCGCCGCGACCCTGGCGCGGACGGCTTCGGTCCTGGCCCGCGGGGAGGACCTGACCGCGCACGCGCGATCCGCCGAGTGTCGGGAGGATATGGGGCTAATTGTGCGGCGTCACACAGTTAGCCCCATGAGGCAAAAGTCTATAGGTAATGGTAATTTTCTAAATGATAGCGTGGTTGGTAGTCCAAGTCTACCGAGCCGCACAGCAGCCCAATCTACTTTCACCAGTTAAATACCATCACCCTGGTGCCGATTCAGCGCAACCGCCGCGAAGAGAATCAACAGATTAGGAACGGTGAAGTCCCGGCGGACTGGAGCGACGCGAAGCGGGCGCAGAAAAACGTGGATGGGCGTTGGACAGGAAAGAGTGGTCGCCGCTACTTCGGCTACAAAAACCACATCGGTGTCGATGCCGAGCACAAGCTTATCCGGACCTTCGCAACGACGCCGGCGAATGTCCATGACAGCGGCGAAGGGTTCTTGGTCAACCGCAAGGATTGGAGCGAGAAAATCGCAGAGGAGCTGGCGGCCGCGGACACCTTCGAGATGACTGAACAGGTCATGGGCTATATCCGCGAGGCGCGGGCCATGTATGACGAAAACGGCGTGGTCCCACCCATCCGCAAGTTCGCCAAGGAGGTAGAAGTCTCTAGCAAGGACCTGTACGCCGTTTTCAAGAAAGGCCCCATGAAGCTCATCCGCAAGTGGGGCGGCCTACCCAAGCCTACCGGTTGCGTCTAGCTCGGTTGTCGGGCTAGGGCGCGATCCGTCCAGGCAGCACACCGCAACCGCGGGGACGCGCCAACCTAACCTACACCCTTGCTGTTAACCGGACAGCTTTTCAGGATTACTTGGATGCGGAGGAGCCCCCAGGTGACGCAGAACGTGGAAACACTCTCAGGAAAGGTTGCACTGGTCACCGGTGCCGCCCACCGCATCGGTGCCCGAATTGCGCGCAGCCTGCACGCCCAGGGCATGGACATGGTCCTCCACTACCGGAGCTCGGAGGCCTCCGCCCAGGCCCTCGAGGCCGAGTTGACGCTGTCCCGACCCGACTCTGTGCTGCTGCACCGGGCCGATCTCGACCGCTGCCATGGATTTCCCGGTCTGATCGAGCGGGTCCGCGCCTTCCGAGGAAGATTGGACGTGCTGGTCAACAATGCATCCAGCTTCTATCCGACGCCCTTCGGCGACGCCGATGAGGGACAGTGGGAGGACCTCATGGGCTCCAACCTCAAAGGCCCCTTCTTCCTGACCAAGGCGGCCGCGCCCCTGCTGCGCGCTGCGTCCGGCTGTGTGGTCAATCTGGTGGATATCCACGCCGAACGGCCCCTGAGGGGCTACCCCATCTACTCCATTGCTAAAGCAGGTAACGCCATGATGGTGAAGGCCCTGGCGCGGGAGCTGGGGCCATGGGTGCGAGTCAACGGCATTGCTCCGGGGGCAATCCTATGGCACAAACAGGAACCGGACGAGGGCTTCAAAGAGGAGATACTCACACGCACGGCCCTGAAACGTACCGGTGCGCCCATGGATATCGCCCGCGCCCTGCTATTTCTGGTGCGCGACGCCGACTACATCACCGGCCAGATTATCGCGGTCGACGGTGGCAGGACGCTCCAACAGTAAGAAGCGGTTTGGCTAAAATGGATCCCATCGTCTAGCGTCGTGTAGGCACGGTCCCGGGTTATTTGGCGTTGGTTGTGGGATCTGACGTGTTGAGCCAGGGCGCGTTCAGCCCCGTCACTGTGCTTTGGGATCAGGCAGCGCACCTAACCCAACTACACCTAAAGCAAGGTCCGCGCGGGCAGGTTGCGCGGGAAGTCATGTGAGCGGACAGGTTGCGTTAAGACGCTGGCACCGGCGCCACCGGAGATCAGCGAGCCTTTGGGCGTCGCAACGCAACAGGTCCCGGCCCTCCTGACAGCGCCGAATCATTCAGGATCGCTGGGATCCGGCACCGGGCAGGCCGAGATCCCGCCACAGTCGAAGCGTCGGAGCAGCCTGATTCATGGTGTAGAAATGGATGCCTGGCGTGCCGCCTTCGGTAAGTCGCCGACAGAGGTCCAGGACTATCTGGTGTCCGAATTCGCGGATACTCTCGATGTCGTCCCCGTAATCTTCCATCCGTCTGCACACCCAGCGTGGGATCTCCGCGCCGCAGGCGGCGGAGAAGCGGGCGAGTTTGCTGTAGTTGGTGATGGGCATCACGCCGGGGACGATGGGGATGTGGATGCCGAAGCGTCGGCAGGCGTCGACGAACGCGAAATAGGCATCGGCATTGTAGAAGTATTGGGTGATGGCAGCATCCGCGCCAGCCTCGACCTTTTGCCTGAAATACTCGAGGTCCTGCTGCGCGCCCAGCGCTTGCGGGTGGACCTCCGGATAGGCCGCGACTTCGATGTGAAAGGTCGCGCCGGTCTCCTCTCGGATGAAGGCTACCAGCTCGTTTGCATAGGCCAGCTCCCCGGTGCCGACGGCGCCCATGCCGGAGGGCGGGTCGCCGCGCAGGGCAATGATACGCCGGATATTCCAGGCCCGGTAGCGGTGCAGAATATCCCGGATCTCCATCCGCGTGGAGCCGATGCAGGAGAGGTGAGGAGCGGTGTCGATACACTGATCGCGCAGGAGCGCCACCGTCTCGAAGGTACGCTCGCGGGTCGAGCCACCAGCTCCGTAGGTCACGGAGAAGTACCGGGGAGCAACAGCGTTCAGCTGCTGCACATTGTCTGCAAGCTTGACCATGCCTTCCGGGGTCTTGGGGGGGAAGAGCTCGAAGCTATAGGTGGGTTTCGGGTTTGGGTTTCCGTTCATAAATACCCTATTCAGCGGTCGGCCATTGAATCCATCGGACTGAAAGAGCCGATCCTTCGGTGCTGCGAGGGTTCCTTGAAAAACTCAAGGTACCCTAAAGAGAATGGTTAGGGTCTAGATAACTTTAGAGAGGATTTTCTCTCAGAAAAGTAAGTATTCTATACTATAACTTTTCCTCTCGAAGATTGAATCTAAATTCACATTCTTTTAGGTGTAGATGAAAAGTTATTCGTGGAATACCATTGAATTTCGCAAGCCTTCGTTTAGCATATGATCAGAATGATTCAATGCCATTAATAGGGCAATTACCACGGACAAATTCATGCTGACCATGATTCATGCGGAAATGCTCTTTGCACCCCCTATCCATCAACCCATCGCAGCCCCATCCAGCTGCTCGAGTGGATGATACTGTCAAGGCTACCAGGCCATAGATCACGGCCTGTAGCAGCTTCTTGGCGGCGTTCGGGACGATTTCTGTGTAGCCCTTCCCGCGGCGTTCTAGAACCGAAGACAATCGTTTTACCCCCAACCCCGCGCCCTTTCTTCCCACAAACACGGCGCCCTCCGAAAGAGGATTCATCGATTTCAACCTCGCCAGAGAAGGGCGATGAGGCGTCACAAAACTGAGCGATTTGGGTCCGTTTGAATAACAACTGCATTGATCGTCGGGCGGCTTACATCACTCAGTTCGGCTGATTTTCGAGGCCGGTAAATCGTGCGCAAAATAACGCGCGAGCTACAAAGCATTTGCTCAACCCTTCAGGGTGCCCGGTAAGTCCCGTATTGGTGACCCCCCTACGCCCTGCCGTGTAAGGTTGCGGATTCGAGCGCCGGATGCACCTTGGCGCCGGCAGAACCGACTGTCGCCGAGGGCAGATTTCGTGGGGATACTCAGGGTTAGTCCTGCACCGGAAAGCCGTAGGGGAGATCACGGAAGGCGAGCAAGGGACCATCGGGGCCGCCAAGCCGCACCTCTCCGCCCGCCGCGGCCTGGATATCCACCACCATCAGGAGCTCATAGTCGCCCTCACCATTGATGCATGCATCCACCACCCGACCCGTGGTCTGCTCGGAGCGGCCACCCGCGGAATAGAGCAGGTCGCCCGGTATGGGCGGGTTGTCCGTGCTAACCCGCGCCAGGTACATGCGACGCTTGAGCTTCCCCAGATACTGCACGCGCGCGACCACTTCCTGGCCTGTGTAGCACCCTTTTTTGAAGCTCACGCCATCGAGCAGGTGGAGGTTGGCCATCTGAGGCACGAAGGCATCACTGGTCTGTCGGTAAACGGTCGGGAACCCGGCCCGGATGTCGAGCAGAGACCAAAACTCGGCGTTTACGACAGTCGCGGTTGCCGCCAAGTCGTCCCATATACTCTCCAACGCGGAAGCGGGGCCCAGGAATTGGAATCTGGGTGCAGGACCCGGGATGCGAATGGTAGTCAGCTCACCATCTTGGATCACCCCATTTTCCTGGGTCGGAACCGCGGCGAGGCGGGATGCCAGCAGGGACGGCGCGCAGGTACCGGCGATGGCGATGGTGAGCAAGCGCTCGCTCGCGTCCTCGATGGTAGTCTTGGCTCGCAGCAGGTACATGCGCAGCCGTTGGGTCACGGCCTCCACCTGAGCGCGCGGAAGCTGAAGATAGATGACATCATCCCGCCTGAAGGCGCGGAAACTGGCTAGCATCCGTCCTTTGGGGCTGCAATGGCTTCCGATCTGGCTGACGGCAGGGGAGAGTCGGGTTACGTCATTCGTGACCTGTCCTTGGAGAAAAGGCTCCGCTTCCGGTCCGGAAACGGCGATAAACCCAAGGGGGGAGAGCGCCATCAGGGCGCAATCGGCTTCCAACGGGGCATCCGGGAAACGCGCCCTGCCCTCGTCGTCGATGTGCGCGGAATGAGATTCGAGGAAGGTTTTCCAAAGACTGTTCATGGCGTCGGCAATCGCTTTCTTTCGGGGGGTGGTAAGTTTAAAGTGGCAGCCCGTAGTCGGTTCACCGACTACTTTATTCCCCCTCCCCAGCCCCCTCGCCGTACCCCTGCGATTTGCGACTCCCCCGGAGAGAGCGGGGACGAAGCAATCGGCTCCGTGGGTCGATGCGTTGGTCAGGGTCTCGCGTGGTGGCAGAATACCTCGCGCATCATGCCGACCAGCTGTAGGGTCCGTGCGTCGCTCACCCGATAGTACACCCGGTTGGCGTCCTTGCGAGAGGCCAGAATCCCCTTATCGCGTAGTATGGCCAGGTGTTGGGAGATGTTGCTCTGGGAAGTACCGACGTAATCCACGATCTCCTGTACGCTGACCTCCTGGCCGCCAAGGGTGCATAGGATTTTCAACCGCAGCGGATGCGACATCGCCTTGAGCGAGCGGGAGGCGCGCTCGATGTCATCATCGTCGGCGAACAGGTCGACGGGCGGAGCCTCCGCATTCGGCGCCTGAGGTCTGGGATTTATTGGGGGGCTGAGATCACCTACCATAGGAATTACACCCTGCTTCGAAGTATCACAAATGTATAAGGATACACTCATTAAGCTTGGGTCTAGATAACTTTAATAGCACTGCAACTGCATGATTAAGGTTCTGTTATGCAAGGAAAAAACAGACATTTCAGGCGTTCACACATCTCCGAAGCCAAATTCAGATGGATTATACACTAGGGTCTGGATAACTTTAAGAGAGGATTTTCTCTCAGCAGAGTAAACATTTCATCATAGAAGTTTTCCTCTCGAAGATTGAATCTAAATTCACATTCTTTCAGGTGTAGATGAAAAGTTATTCGTAGAACACCATTGAACTTTGCAAGCCTCCGTTTGGCATATGACCAGAATGATTCAACGCTATTGATAGGGCAATTACCACGGGCAAATTCATGCTGACCATGATTCACACGGAAATGCTTTTTATACCCCCTATCCACCAGCCTACAGCAAGCCCCTCCAACCGTCCGAGTGGATGATGCGTCAAGGGCCACCTAGCCCCGGATTGCGGCCTGTAGCGGCTTCTTGGCGGCGTTCGGGACGATTTCTAGCCCTTCCCGCGGCGTTCCAGAATCCCGAAGACAATCGCTTTTACCCCCAACCCCGCGCCCTTTCTTCCCCCGAACACGGCGCGCGCCGAAATAGGATTCATCGACTTCAACCTTGCCGGAGGAGGACGATGAGGCGTCACAAAGCTGGGCGATTCGGGTTCGTAAGTTTGAATAACAACCGATTGATCGTCGGACAGCTTATATCTGGTGACCGCTTAAAGGGTCCAATCCGATTTCGAGAGAGGGGAGTTCGGCGACGGCCTTTCCTGTGCCGGCTCAGCTCCGTCGCTGGGCCTTTTCCTCCAGTCCAGAGAGGCCGAAGCGCCGCTCCAACTCCTGCAGCACCGCATCCGGTCCCAGTTCCTGCCGGGCCAGCAATACCAGGGTGTGAAACCATAGATCCGCCACCTCATGGACGATCCGGCCCGGTACTCCGTCCTTGGCTGCCAGCAGGGTCTCGGCGGCCTCCTCTCCGATCTTCTTGAGGATGGCATCGAGTCCCTTGGCGTAGAGTCCCGACACGTAGGAGTCGTCCGGGTCGGCCTGCTTGCGCGCCTCCAAGATTCGGGACAGGCGTTCCAGGATATCGTTCATGACTGCTTAATGGTGTCCGGGTCCTTGAGTACGGGGGTGGTCTCTACCCACCGGTCGGTGCGCAGCTCGCGGAAAAAGCAATTGTGGCAGCCGGTATGGCAGGCGATACCCCCCTTCTGCTTTACCTCCAACAGAACCACGTCGGCATCGCAATCCACCCGGATGGCGCGGACAAGCTGCCGATGACCGGAGACCTCGCCCTTGTGCCACAGCGCATTGCGGGAGCGAGACCAGTAGACCGCATGTCCCGTCTCCCAGGTCAGCTTCAGGGACTCCCGGCTCATCCAGGCCAGCATCAGGACCTTTCCGCTACCCGTTTCCTGGGCGATAGCGGGCACCAGGCCCTTATCGTCCCACTTGATCGTATCCAGCCAATCTTCTCTCAAAATATACCCCCCGAATTTTCTGGGGATGAAACAATCCGCGCAATCCGTAGATAAAGCCTGCAATCGTCTGCGCTCGGATCTGACGACCCTTAGAAAAACCAGCGCCTGATATCGGTCAGAAGGCCCGCGGACGCCGCTTCCACCATATCGAAGACCCGCTCGAAGCGGTCGGCAACCCCATAGTTAAGGGGTCCGGGACCTCCCGAATCCGCAGGTGGGGCGCGAAGTCTATGAACAGCTTCAGCTTGTGTTCGGCCCCACGCGGACAGATTTTGGAAATATTCTGAAAGTTCCCTGGTCCATGGCAAGCACGTACTCGAACTGCAGGAAATCCTCGGTCTCGAGAAGACGAGCGCGCAAATCGCTCAGATCGATCCCCCGGCGCAGGGCCGTCTTTCGGGCCCGCTGGTCCGGAGGCTTCCCGACGTGATTAGGTATGGGTTCCCGCCGAGCCGGTCCCGACAACCGCCTGCAATCCCTCCGTCTCCAGCAGTTTGTGGAAGACGCCCTGCGCGGTCGGGGAGCGACAGATGTATGTCCATACATACGAACAGCACCCAAACGCGCATTCCCGAGCCCGGATCCGATGCTGGTTACTCACTTTTCGTCATCCTCAGCTAGAGGCCCTCTCGACATCTGACCGGATATATACGCCCCCCATCGGTTACAGGAGTAGACACGCGGAGCGCGCAAGGCGTTTTCGACGAAGCCGTCGGTGTTCATAAGGAGTCAGAGCCTGAGGTATCCCCAAAACCATGCGAATAAAAACTTAAGGTCTAGATAATTTTATCACTGCAACCGCATGCTAACGTTATGTTATGCAAGAAAAAACAGGTATTTCAAGCGTTCACACCTTTCGGAAGCTAAATTCAGACGGATTGTACCCTAATTTTGCGCACGATTTACCGACCTCGAAACTCGCCGATGTGAATTTAGATTCAATCATCAGAGAGGAAAACTTCTATGATGGAATACTTATACTCTAGCTGAGAGAAAATCCTCTCTAAAGTTATCTAGACCCAAACCGAACTTTATCACACGGTTGAGGTTTCATCCGGACGCTCGCCACAATGCTCCAATTGGACAGGATTAGTTTTGGGGTGTTCCGAGCTTCCGCCACCCGGTTACAGGCTTGCCGGAGTCGATCAGTCGTCCGGTGTCAATTTCGGTTGTGAGCAAATCGTCGACCAAGGGTATCTTCACCGCGCGGGGTATTGCATCCTGGGCCTTCCACCGCCCTTTCTACGACCCGATCTGCAATTTATCCTGTTCATCCTGCACCATTGGACGAAGGCACGAGCCACGAAGCATTGCTCAACCCTTCGGCGTATCCCGGTCAGTCTCGTATTGGTGGGTGCAATCGGCCCCTACGCCCAGCTGGAGAAGGTTGCGGATTTGAGCGCCGGATACAACCCAGCACCGGCGAAACCGACCAACGCTGAAGGCGGATTTCGTGGGGATACCTAAGGGTCAGGACTCTTTACGGAAGCTACCGCCCAAGGCGGGTTGAGGGCATATGATCAACCGTAAAGGGCTCTGCCCCCTTATGACCATCAACGCTGGGACGAGCGGACATCCAACCGGTCCCGCAGGCCGTCTCCCGCCAGATTGACGCACAAGACGACGGAGAGGATCGCAAGTCCCGGGGCCAGCACCAAGTGGGGCGCCACTAGCATATAACCCACGCCGTCCCGGATCATACTACCCCAGGAGGCTTGGGGCGGCTGCACGCCGAGCCCCAGGAAGGAGAGCCCTGCCTCCGCGATCACGGCCCCAGCGGCGCCGAAAGTCGCCTCCACGATCAGGGGCACCACCGCCAAAGGCAACAGGTGGCGCAGCAGGATCCGACCGGGCCCCACCCCTAGGGCGCGGGCCGCCGCCACATGGTCGCGCTGCTTCAGAGATAGGATCTGGGCCCGCGCCAGGCGCGCATAGCCAACCCAGCCCACGGCAGCCAGGGCCATGATTACATTGTCGATCCCCGGTCCCAGAATGCCCGCCAGGGCGATGGCGAGGAGGATGCTGGGAAAGGCGAGAAAGACATCAATGATCCGGACCAGGGTCAAATCCACCCACCCACCGGACAGGGCCGCCACTCCGCCCACCAAGGCCCCCAGGACCGTAGACAGAGCCACCACGCCCAACCCTACAGCGAAGGAGGTGCGGGCACCGACCAGAAGCCGGTCCAGCACCGGTCGGCCCAGGTCATCCCTGCCCAGCAGCGCATCCGGCGTCGGCGGCACCAGGATCCCGGACAGATCAATGCGATCGGGCACAAGCGGCAGCCAGGGACTCGCCAGGGCAACCAGTGCCCATGCCAGCAGAGCAGCAACCGGAAACCAGGTATTCACCCCAATCAGGCCAGCCGAATCCGGGGGTCCACCCAGGCGTAGACCAGGTCCGTCAGGGTGTTCACCAACACATACGTCAGGCTGACCAGCAGCACGCAGGCCTGAACCACCGGATAATCCCGGTTCTGAATGGCCTCCACCAGCAAGCTACCAATCCCCGGCCAGGCGAAGACGGTCTCCGTGATCACGGCCCCCCCGAGCAATCCCCCCAGCTGCATGCCAATCAGGGTCAGTACCGGCAACCAGGCATTGCGCAAGGCATGGCGCCGAATCACGGCGGCCTCGGACAGCCCTTTGGCGCGGGCGGTGCGGACATAGTCCTCGCCCAGTACCTCCAGCAGGCTACCGCGCACCATGCGCGCCAGGACCGCCGCCAGTCCTGAGCCCAGGGTGACGGCGGGCAGGATCAGGCTTACCGGGCCGTCACGCCCGCTCACCGGGGTCCAACCGAGCCACAGGGAGAAAACCAAAATCAGCAGGGGCCCAAGCCAGAAATTGGGAACGGAGATACCGAGCAGAGACAGGCCCATGGCCCCAGAGTCGAACACCCCACCCTGGTTGCACGCCGCCAGCACCCCGAGTGGAACCGCCACCGCCAAGGCCAGGAGCAGAGCAGTCCCGGCTAGCTCCAGGGTCGCGGGGATACGCTCGGCGAGCAGGTCCACCACCGGGCGTTGAAACTGGAACGACTGGCCCAGATCCAGACGGGCCAGCCCGCCGAGATAATGCAGATACTGCTCGGCCAGGGGCCGATCGAGACCCATACTCGCTCGTAGCGCCTGCCGGTCCGCCGGCCGGCCGCTCTCCCCCAACATGGCCTCGATCGGGTCACCGGGCACCAGATGGATCAGCAGGAACACCAGGGTGCAGACGCTGAAGACCACCAGGAACGCTGAGCCGCTGCGCGACAGAACTAACCGTATCATGTCCCCTGAAACCGAGCAATCCAGATTGAACCCGGAAAGATGCTCCTGTATCTACTACGATGATTATTCGGTGGCCCTGATCAGGAACGGACGAACATTAGGAGGGCGAGCGCGTATCAATCAGTCCGAAAACAGGACTTTGGCGGAGTCGTTCGGAAGTCGGTCAAATAACTATCGGGTTGGTAGGCGCGGGCAAGCTCGTGCCTACACGGAGGGCCACCGCAGCCCCTGGCGACAGCAGCCGGCAACTGCTTGTTGATCGAAAAGATCGTCATAGGCGCTTGCCCTATCCATCATGGCGTGTCGATGGCGACTGATTGGTGTTCATTTTGTGGTTCATAAATGATGGTAATGGTAGAATTTAACTGGCAGAAGGTAGATTGAACCGCTGCGCGGCCCGGTGACCTGGACTATCAACTACGCTATCATTTAAAAATCCACCACCACTCAAAAGTTTTCAGGACCGCCTGACGAACTGGGTGTTCTGAATTTCACCACTGATGTCGATCTCCACCGTATCGACCTCCGGCATGCGGCTCAGGATATAGCCAGCCATGAGCATACCCAGCTTATGGTTCTCGTTCTCCAAGGCGGTCAGGAGCTTGTCGGCGACGATCTGGCAGCGTTCCACCTGGTTCGGGTGTCGCACCCACTCGCGGCTCATCTGCCGGCCCCGGTCCATGTCGGCGTCGAGCCTTGCGAAATACTCCTCGCCCTGAGTGAGCACAGCCTCGAGTACGTTGAGACTGTATTCCCGATCGTCGATGATGGCCTTTAAAATCATAGTGCAGCCCTTTCCTTCAGCCCGGTAGGAAGGCATTCTAACAGAAGCACGGCCCCCAGCCGGGAGACTCTCCATGCTGTTGACCATCCCCGGCCTGCTCGACCAGGTCCAGCTCGAAAAAATCCACCAGGTCCTCGCCGATGCATCTTTCGTCGACGGCAAAGCTCACCGCTGGCTTCGCCGCCGCTCGGGTCAAGGACAACCTGGAGCTGCGGGCAGACCCCGCGCGCATGAAGCTGTTGATCCGCATCCTCATGGCGAGCCTCGGTCACCACCGCACCTTCCGCTTCGGCGCCCTGCCCCATCAGGTGGCGAACCCCATCTTTGCCCGCTACCGACCTGGCATGACCTACGGCGATCATGTGGACGATCCCATCATGGGCAGTACCGGACCCCGCCTTCGCAGCGATGTTGCGATGACAATCTTCCTCAATCAACCGGAGACTTACGACAGGGGTGAGCAGGCGATCCGGACCTCGTTCGGCGAGGAACTGCTCAAGCATCCCAGCCGGGGATGCCGTCATCTATCCCGCCTCGGGCCTGCCCCGGGTTACCCCCATAACCCGGGGCGAGCGCCTGGTAGCCCTGACCTGAGTCCAGAGCTACGTGCGCGACCCCGCGCAACGGGAGCTGCTCTACGAGCTCAACCTGGCGCGGGAAAAGCCGCTGCAAGAGGCGCCGGAAGAGGAGACGACGGGATACCTGGACCGGTGCTACGCAAACCTGCTACGGATGTGGGCGGAGGTCTAGAAGGGGGTTCCGGCAGTCCCAAAATGCGGTTCGCCGCCTGTCCGTGTGCCCTACATGCAGACAGGTGCTCACCCCATCCTTACGAGCTGCTTGCGTTTGGGTTAGGGAGCGTTCTCAATGAACGCCAAATCATCGCAGAAGCTAAATACAACATAGCCATATATCCTGGCGAGTCGCTCGTAACGGGTAGTTACCGTTGCGAAATTGCTTGAGCTTTTGAAACAGTCGCTCAACCAGATTTCACTCTTTGTGTAAGGTCTGCACTGCTCTTTTCGGTTCCGCCGAGAATGAATTGATCGCTGTCATAGCCTTTACCAGCCAACACATACTCCACCGCCAACCCTGCAATCAAGGCATTGGCCTGTCCGCATTCCGACGCTTGGCTGCTGGATAATCAGGAGTATTACCCTCTAAATTTGGCTTCGGAGATGTGTAAACGATATGAAATACCTAAGCATGTAGTTGCAGTGTTAGGTGGCAGTGTATTTCAACTGAACAGAAGGTAGATTGGGCTGCTGTGCGGACTAACCTACCTTCTACCATTATGATACACCACTACCAACCACGCCATCATTTAAAAACTCACCACAACCCAAGTCTAAAAGTTATCTAGACCCCACGGGGTTATTTCCAACTATTGTATATTACCATGTGTAAATTAACCAATACCTAGCTCCAGAAAACGGATCCCAGCGTCCAGCATCATTTCGGGCTAGGGCGCGATCGGCCCGGTCGCCGTGCTTCTGGATCGGACCGCGATCCTAACCCACCCCACACCCAACGCAATGCAACAGGTTCCCGTCCCTCAGATAGCGCCAAATCATTCAGGATTGCTTTTAACCAGACAGCTTCTCGATATGCACTCACTTTGATTCTATGAGCGATATCAAAGTCTCATCGGCATCACGACGAACGTCTCCTTTTCCTTACCTTTGTTTCGCAGAATTACACTACCGTCTGAATCCTTAAACCCAATCTCGACCTCATCTTCATCCAGAACATTCAGCACATCCTGCAAGTATCCGACATTGAACCCAATGACCGTCGGCTCTTGGGAATAGGTTATCTCCAATCCCTCCTCCGCCTCTTCTTTTTCCAGATTCTGGGTTTGAAGCTTGAGCTCTCCCTGATTCAAACTGAACCTCACCCCCCGATACTTTTCATTCGACAGGATCGACGTTCGAGACAGCGCTTGCTTCAGGGTATCCCTATCGACATAGGCAATTCGTTCCGGGGCCGGCGGTACCACCCGATCATAATCCGGATAGCGTCCATCAACGAGCTTTGAAGTTACCAGTACATTTCCCATGATCGCCCGAAACATCTTCTCTGAGATTTCTATCTGAACTCTCGCATCAGAATCCCCTCCAAGCAGTCGATTCAGCTCCAATACCGTCTTCCTCGGAAGAATGATCTGCATCTCCTCGTCGACTCCCAACGGCAGCATTTCCTCCATCTTAGCCAAACGATGACCATCGGTCGCAACCGCTACCAATCTGTCCGGTTTCAGCTCCAGGAGGAGGCCATTCAGATAATAACGAACATCCTGGTGTGCCATTGCAAACGCCGTCTTCTCGAAAAGATGCTTTAAAGTTCGTTGTTCGACATCGATACTTTGCATCTCTTCATTTCTCTCCATAATCGGAAAACTATTTGCCGGTAAGGTGCTCAAGATGAAGCGGCTTTTTCCTGCAACCAAGGATGCACGATCCTTTTTCACCTTCAACGATATTTCCATTCCTTCAGGTAATGCCCTGCAGATTTCGATCAGTTTCCTTGCCGGTAGTGTTATCTCCCCTAGCTCATCGACCGTTGAACCGAATTTTGCATGGATTTCAATTTCCAGGTCGGTTCCGGTAAGTTGTACGAGGCCGTCTTTCGCTGAAACCAGAAGATTACCGAGTATTGGGAGCGTTTGTCGTCGTTCTACGACTCCTACTACCTTTGCGAGTACCGGCATCAAGGTTTCTCGGTCCGCACGTATTTTCATTATCAGTTTCCTAAAGGAAATTTAAATAAATTATAGTTAACCTTGTGGATAACTAGGTGGCAGTCAGTTTTTAAAGATGGCGTAATTGAGAGTCCAGGTCTATGGGGCTGCGCAGCAGCCCAACCTACCTTTCGGCAGTTAAATTCCTCCATCACCCTTTTGTTTTCAGTTTGTTATCAATAAGCGTGCTGTTGATACCTTGACCAGGTTTCCTGTTTATAATCTGTGGATCCATCTATAAAGTTCCACCTTTGAAAGTTATTCACCGAGTATCCACATCAAGCCGTCAGGGTTCGCAACAGGTTTTTATAATCTTCTTCAATGGTTACATCCCCCTCTCGTAATTCATTGATTTTTTTGTTTGCATGAAGCACCGTGGTATGGTCTCTTCCTCCAAAGGCACTGCCGATTTCAGGTAAGCTATGTTTAGTCAGTTCCTTGGCGAGTGTCATGGCAATCTGGCGAGGTCTGGCGATCGATCTGTTTCGTTTGTTGGAGAGTAGGTCTACGGACCTAATTTTGTAGTACTCCGCAACCGTTTTTTGGATGTTCTCTATGGTTACCTGCCTGTCCTGGGCAGCAAGCATGTCCCGAAGTGCGTCCTTTGCAAACTCGATGTTTATGGGGACGCCGGTAAATTGTGAGTTTGCCACTAGGCGTCGCAATGCCCCCTCGAGATCTCGAATATTCGAGCGGATGTATCTCCCGACAAAGAAGGCAACCTCTTCCGGTAAGTCGATACCGATGTGGGTCGCCTTGCTTTGCAGGATGGCTACGCGTGTCTCCAGGTCCGGGGGTTCGATTGCAACGGTAAGTCCCCAACCGAATCTCGATTTTAACCTTTCCTCCAGGCCATTGACTTCTTTTGGGAACCGATCGCTTGACAGCACGATCTGCTGCTTGGATTCAAAAAGGGCGTTGAAGGTGTGAAAGAACTCTTCCTGTGACCGTTCCTTACCCGCGAAGAACTGGACATCATCGATAAGCAGCGTGTTGACGGTTCGGTAGCGTTTTTTGAATTCTTCGATCCGATTATGCTGCAAAGATTTCACCATTTCAGCGACAAACCGTTCTGAGTGAAGGTAAGCCACACATGCTGAGGGATTGTTGTCCAGCACTATATTTCCGATTGCATGCATCAAGTGGGTCTTCCCTAACCCGACGCCTCCGTATACGAATAATGGGTTGTATACGGTCCCGGGGTTGTTGCCTATCTGAATCGATGCTGCCCTGGCTATTTGGTTCGATTTTCCTTCGACGAATGTGTCGAACGTGAATTCGGAGTTCAGGTTGCTTGTGGAGTGGCGTTCCACGGGCTTTACCTGGGGCGTGGATGGGCCTCCTACCCTGGTCTCCGTCGAATCGCCGGGGCGTTGTAAGGTGCCGATCTCGAACAGAATCCTGTGGGTTTCCCCGTCACTCAGGTGGGAGCAAACCTCCGTAATCTGTTGTTCGTAGTGTTGTACGACCCAATCCCTTACGAAATGATTGGGGGCGTACAACTTGAGCTGTCCATCCTCTTCAGTTGCTTGAAGGGGGAGGATCCAGGTGTTGTACTCGGTTGTCGTCAGATTGCCTTTGAGGCGGGAGGCACATTGATTCCAGATTCCCACGGATGTTCGAGCTCTCTCTTAAGATAGTTCAGAAATTCAGAAGGGGAGTCTATATCGGTTTCCGTTACTTATCCACAAGCCTGGCCCCCCAGAAGAGGTCGTGGAAGGCCTGTTTTTTCTTTAACTGTTTGTTTTTGTTTGTGTATTTAAAGTTTCTCCCAAGAAAATTCTGGTTGTCGTTGACCTTACGGCCACCGAGAAAATATAATCCGAATCCCTTTTCAATCAGGTCATTAGCTGCGATCGAGCGCTACGCCCTCATGCTCCTTATGAAATAGAACTAATGAAAAGAACTTTCCAACCAAGTCGGCTGAAACGCGCCCGGACCCACGGTTTTCGCGCGCGTATGTCCACTCGCGGCGGGCGTAAGGTGCTGACGGCGCGTCGTGCGAAGGGACGTGCACGTCTCTCTACCTGATCGCCGCCGCCCCCGAATGGGGCCTGCTGCGGATGCGTGCTTTCCACACCAGGCGCGCCTGAAGCAATCAGGGGACTTTCGGAGTCTGTTTGCCCAGCCGGCTGCATCGGCCGATTCCTGCTTTGCGGTTTTTGCTCGGTGCAATGGTCGTAAATCGGCACGCCTAGGGCTTGCGGTTTCGAAGAGATGCGCTCGGCGAGCCGTCGACCGGAGTCGCATAAAACGAATCGTGCGCGAAAGCTTCCGTCAGCGCCGCCATCGCCTGCAGGGTATCGACCTGGTAGTAGTCTGCCGCCGCCATGCCGTAATCTTGCCGAACAGCCGACTTTTCTCCTCCTTGGCTGCACATTGGAAACGGGTTCGGGAACGATTATGCGTAGTCTGTTAGTTGGTCTCCTCCGTGGTTACCAGTACTTGATCAGTCCGTTGCTCGGAAACCATTGTCGCTTCTATCCGAGCTGCTCCCGTTATGCCGTCGAGGCGATTGAGACTCATGGGGCGGCGAGGGGTGCCAGGCTTGCTTTGCAGCGCCTCCTACGGTGTCATCCCTGGCATCCTGGAGGATATGATCCGGTCCCGGGAATATCCGACGATACTTCTCATGGTTAATCTGCGTTTCCTGCTGTTCTTTGCGCTTGCCGTCGTCCTGCTGCTGATCTACCAGGCGTGGATGAGGGACTATGGGCGTCCCCTTGTTGTCCCACCCGAGACCGGGCAGCAACCTCCACTTCCAGTCCTGACTGGGGGAACCTCTGCATTGCATGGCACCCCGGATGTCTCGGAGGTGCCGGATGCATCCATACCTACGGTAACTGCCGCACCGGCCCCGCCCATGCAAACGGTGGGGAAGCAAGACCTTGTTCGGGTGGAGACCGACTTATTGAAGCTGGAGATCAGTCGGCAGGGTGCCACTGTCACCAGTGCTTGGTTGAAGGGTTACGCCGTTGTGGCGGGGGATTCGGAGACCAAGTTCCGGCTGCTTAAGCCAAGTCCGCCGAACATGTTCATCGCCCAATCCGGGCTCCTCGGGGGCGAACAAGGGCAGCTACCGACACACCAGGCAACCTTTTCTAGCGCTCACGATCACTTTGTCCTTGGGCCGGACGAGAATGAACTGGTTGTCGAGTTTCTTTGGATTCATCCCTCCGGAGTCGAGGTAAAGAAGCGTTATAGGTTCCAGCGTGGCAGTTATGCAGTCCGACTTACGCAAGTCGTGACCAATAACACCAGTGCATCGCTGGCGATCCGCTCCTATGAGCAGCTCCAGAGGACCGATTTGGTTGACCCTAATGCCTCTCGATTTATCTATACCTACACAGGAGGTGTGTACTACAGCCCAGAAGACAAGTATACTAAGGAGTCTTTCGACGACATGCGGGGCAAAAAGCTGCAGCGTGCCGTCTCCGATGGCTGGATTGCTATGATCCAGCACTATTTCATGTCCGCCTGGATTGCCCCTGGCAGTACCCTGGAGACTTTCTATACCAATGTCCTCGATGGGTCCCGCTATATCCTCGGTAAATACTCCGAGCCTGTGACACTGTCTCCCGGCGTTACACACAGCTTCGAGAACAGTCTCTTCATAGGACCCAAGCTGCAGGATACCCTTGCATCCATCGCGCCTGGATTGGAGCTTGCGGTCGACTATGGTTGGCTGACTATCCTGGCCCAACCCATCTATTGGTTGCTCAGCAAGATTCACATGGTAGTCGGCAACTGGGGCTGGGCCATCATTATCCTCACCATCCTAATCAAGGCGGCCTTCTACAAACTGTCCGAGACCAGCTATAAATCCATGGCCCATCTGCGCAGGATGACGCCACGGATGCAGACCCTCAAGGATCGATATGGAGACGATAAGCAGCGCCTGAATCAGGCTATGATGGAGCTCTATAAGAAGGAAAAAATTAATCCCCTGAGTGGTTGCCTACCGATCCTGGTGCAGATCCCTGTGTTCATCGCCCTCTATTGGGTTTTACTCGAGAGCGTCGAGCTCAGACATGCACCTTTTGCGCTCTGGATCAATAATCTGTCCGGTCCCGACCCTTACTTTGTGCTACCCTTGATTATGGGTATCTCCATGTTCATTCAGCAGAAGCTCAATCCGCCCCCCCCGGATCCAATCCAGGCCAAGGTAATGATGAGCCTCCCTTTCGTTTTTACTATCTTTTTCGCCTTTTTCCCTGCCGGGCTTGTACTCTATTGGGTGGTCAACAACATCCTATCCATTGCCCAGCAATGGTACATCACGCGCAGCATTGAGAAGTTGTCAACCAAGGTCCGGACCTGATAGTCAGGCGAAAAGGAGACTGATCAATTCTGCACGGCACTGCAGGATGAAATTGCGGCGTTGGACTGTCCCTTTTTGTCAGGAATTGACGCGACGCCTGAGGATATGGTCCTGATATAAAGAGTGCGTAAGCCCGGAAAGATCAATGTTCTATGGAGAAAACTCTCCTCTGTATATAGATTTGCTGAGCAGCTTTGTGCGTATCCTGATTGGCGGTACCCAAACAACGAAGCAATGGTTAGCGTGATCGGTGATGGTAGATCTAACTGGTAGAAGATTAGGTTGGACCGCTGTGCGGTCCGGTGGACCTGGACGATTAATTACGCCATCTTTCCACTACTGAAGAATGAAATCGGCTAATCGTGGCGGTATCGGAGACCATAGCGGCCGTCGCTACACCACCAGGCATTGGGGGGGTAGGTATCGTCCGTATCTCCGGTCCCCTCGCCCCGACCATCGCCGAGGGTCTAGTCGGTCGTGTGCCCGAGCCACGACTTGCGACCCTGGCCGGTTTCCGTGCCCGAGACGGTGAGGTCATCGACCAGGGCATTGCCCTGTTCTTCCCCGCCCCTAGGTCCTTTACCGGTGAGGATGTCCTGGAGCTGCAGGGGCACGGAGGCTCGGTGGTCCTGGATCTACTCTTGCAGCGTGCCCTGGAGCTTGGTGCCCGTCCAGCCCGGCCCGGTGAATTCAGCGAGCGGGCGTTTCTGAACGGCAAGCTTGATCTGGCCCAGGCAGAGGCTATCGCGGACCTGATCGAGAGTACCACCGAGACGGCTGCGAGACTGGCCGGTCGCACTCTGCAGGGGGAGCTCTCACACCGGGTCGAAGGTCTGCTTGAGGGAATCATTCGATTGCGCACTTACGTGGAGGCAGCCATCGACTTTCCCGATGAGGAAGTTGACTTCATTGCCGATTCACAGGTCGAGGCCGACCTACGGGACCTGATCCGCGATGTGAAGGATTTGCTCGCCGGTGTCCACCGAGGTTGCCTGGTCCGTGAAGGGATCGATCTGGTCATTGCCGGCCCTCCCAATGCTGGTAAATCGAGCCTGCTCAATGCCCTTGCCGGGGTCGACGCCGCGATCGTTACCGACATCCCCGGTACCACCCGGGATTTGCTGCGCCAGCAGATCCAGCTCGACGGTATGCCTCTACACATTATTGACACTGCCGGGCTGCGCCCTTCGCAGGATCCGATAGAAGAGGAAGGCGTCCGCCGCGCCCGCGAGCAGATCGAGCATGCTGATCATGTCCTCTGGGTCTTCGATGGGCAGTCCGATCCGGACCATTCAGACTTCAATACAGGCATGCTGCCGCCCCAGGTTCCTGTTACCTATGTGCGCAATAAGATCGACCTGACCGGGACCCCCGCAGGCCTTGCGTATGGGTCCTCGGGACTGGAGGTCGCAGTTTCCGCCCTTACCGGCGCCGGAATGGATGCCTTGCGTGATCATCTCAAGACGATCTGCGGTTTTCCGGCGTCCACCGGGGGCGTGTTTATGGCCCGGAGGCGCCACCTGGATGCTTTGGATCAGACTTTGGTTTATCTGGATTCCGCATTGGACCTTCTGGGGCAGGCCCCTGCCGCAGAGCTAGTAGCGGAAGATCTGCGGCAGGCCCAGCAGGCCCTTGGGAAGATCACCGGGGAATTCGCCGTGGATGATCTGCTGGATCGGATCTTCTCCGGCTTTTGTATCGGTAAGTGACAGCCTTGGTCTCGATCCTGATCCGGCCGGCTTGAATGTCGATATGATCCTGGTATACCCAGTGTACGAGAATAGCTTGGAAAGCGAGAGGAAGATGATAGAGCCTGAGAGCGAAGCGGGAGTAGATGATAGCCAGCTTGATTGTGACGGTGAAGCCGATAGGCTTCACGGGCATACAGGGATGTATGCCCGGTACCGAAAGGCTAAGCAAGGATAGCGCAGCCTTTCGGCGCAACGCTGCTAGCGGGTGCCAACGGTGTGTTTCGGGTGTCTAGCTCATGACATGTAAGGGTTTGTGATTGAAAAGTTCCCGTTCACTGTGGGAAGCGGTTGTCTGGCACACATCCGCGTGTGCCGGGGCTTTCGGGAATGCCGATTCGGAAACACGGAAGGCATGACCGCCCTCTCCGTATATTTGGTTCTTGGATTGAACCTACCTTGTCGGTCACGACCCCAAGGAACTTCCGATCGGTCTTTCCCTAGGGTGCGGTCTCTGGCTTATTTGTCCCCGCCAATGGTTTTGATCCGCGCATTGTCTTCCCCACCTTCCTCATCCATGGAATCGGCGATATAGTAGTAGTAACCGCTGCCGTTGAATAACGATGCTTGCGTAGCAACCGTTCCCCTCTCAATACAGGCCGATTGTACCGGAACCGCTAATCATTGGTCTCGGCGGATGAAGAGTCGAAGGGAATCGCGTCAGGAAGCGTGCCGAATCTATCACTGCCGAAAGGCTTTCGGCTGTTCCTCCATAACCGTCTCAATCGTCAAGAAGACTTTGATATTCGATGAGCCGGGTCAATAGCTCTTCCTTGGGGCCAGCTCTTGTGGTAAAGCTCCTCGTTATCCGTCGAGTGTCTCACCATGCGCCATGGGGCGATTCAGTAAGGGTAGAGGTCAAGCCCCCTTCCCCACGGTTGTCCGGGGTTTACCTCGACCTGGGGTGGGGGATCACAGAGCGCGTCGGCCATATCCAGCCTGGGCGGATTACTGCGTGCGGCTTTGTAGGTCACTTGTCCTAGGAGTCTGAGATTGAGTTGGGAACGCTGATGGGCTACCGGATACGGTTCCATGAGCGAATATAACCCGAGACCTCCATCAGGTTGATGATCTGATGGCGTACTGCTATGGGAGTAACAGTCATTATGTTTGGACTTGTTTGGTGAATGATACTCATGAGGCATATTGGCAGATACCCAATAAAACATGCTAGCAGCAGAAAGCTATGATGTCATTGTAGTCGGCGGCGGACACGCGGGAACGGAAGCAGCCCTTGCTGCGGCTCGCCTCGGGGCGAGTACCCTCCTGCTTACCCACAATATTGAGACCATCGGCCAGATGAGCTGTAACCCGGCCATCGGAGGCATCGGTAAGGGTCACCTGGTTAAGGAGGTCGATGCCCTCGGCGGACTGATGGCCCGTGCAGCCGACGTGGCGGGCATTCAGTTCCGCATCCTCAATGCCCGCAAGGGTCCCGCCGTGCGTGCGACTCGTGCTCAGGCCGATCGTATGCTGTACAAGGCTGCGGTGCGACAAGCGCTCGAGTGTCAGGAGGGTCTGGATCTGTTCCAACAGGCGGTGGATGACCTGTTGCTGGAGAACGGGCGGATCGCGGGCGTTCTCACCCAGATGGGACTGACCTTTCGGGCATCCGCTGTGGTGTTGACGGTTGGAACCTTTCTCGGGGGCCGCATCCACATCGGCCTTTCCGGCTATGAGGGGGGGCGTGCCGGGGATCCGCCCGCTAATGCCCTTGCCCTTCGGTTGCGTGAGCTTCCTTTCCGGGTCGAACGGCTCAAGACCGGGACCCCGCCCCGTATCGATGGGCGCAGCATCGACTATTCGGTGCTGCGGGAGCAGCCCGGCGATGATCCCGTGCCCGTCTTCTCCTTTCTTGGCCAGATGCAAGACCACCCGCGTCAGGTGAGCTGTCACATTGCCCGTACTAATACCCGTACCCATGAGATCATCCGCGCGGGTCTGTCACGCTCGCCGATGTTCACCGGGAGGATCGAGGGGATCGGGCCACGCTATTGCCCTTCAATCGAGGACAAGGTCGTGCGTTTCGCCGACAAGGATTCACACCAGATATTCATCGAGCCCGAGGGACTCCAGACCTGCGAGGTCTACCCCAACGGCATATCCACCAGCCTGCCTTTCGACGTGCAGCAGGGTCTAGTCCGCTCCATGCATGGCTTCGATCAGGCCCGTATCACCCGTCCCGGCTATGCGATCGAATACGACTTCTTCGACCCCAGGGACCTCGAGTGCTCGCTTCAGACCCGTTTCGTCCCAGGACTCTTTTTTGCCGGCCAGATCAACGGTACCACCGGCTATGAAGAAGCAGCGGCACAGGGCTTGCTTGCCGGACTCAACGCGGCTTTACAGGTCCGGGGCGATGAGCCCTGGTGTCCCCATCGGGATCAGGCCTATTTGGGCGTGCTGGTGGATGACTTGATTACCCGAGGTACCAAGGAACCCTACCGCATGTTCACCAGCCGGGCCGAATACCGGCTGCTCCTGCGTGAGGACAATGCCGACTTGCGCTTGACCGAGACCGGCCGCCGCTTGAGTCTGGTGGGAGACGAACAGTGGCAGGTCTTCGAGCGGAAGCGTGAGACCATAGAGCGTGAACGTGCGCGCTTGAAGGATATCCGGGTGCGCCCGCACGACCTCGACCCGAATCTACTCCGCGAGGTCCTCGGCAACGATCTTCGTCGAGAGAGCTGGGTACTGGATTTGCTTGCGTGGCCCAAGACGACCTACCACTCGCTCATGCGTCTGCCCGGACTCGGTCCGGGCGTGGTGGATCCCAAGGCAGCGGAACAGTTGGAGGTCCAATGCAAATACGCCGGTTACATTGGTCGCCAACGTGAGGAGATCGACCGCCGACGCGCCCAGGAGGCGTTGCGCCTCCCCGCCGATTTCGACTTCGAGCAGATCCGGGGTCTGTCCGCGGAGGTGCGTGAGAAGCTGAGCAGGGTCCAGCCTACAACTATCGGTCAGGCGGCCCGTATCCCCGGAGTTACCCCGGCGGCGGTCTCCCTACTGTTGATCCATCTCAAGCGGCGGTCGGGATAACGGGCTATCGGCTACCAACTTCTGGTCTCAACCTCGATCTACGGCTGTTTTGCGCTGGAGCGGCCAGATCGCTTTTCCTATACTCAATTCGATCCCTCGTTTGGTTGAGGGTGGCACTGACTTCGGCATTCGAGTCGCTCTCAGCGCCTGTTTATACTCTTTGGAGTAACAAGGCTAGAAAAGCCAAGGTAACAAATTGGGTGGGTGATCTCTAACTGGTAGAAGATAGATTGGGCCGCACAGCGGTCCAACCTACCGTCCATCAGTTAAAGCCCACTACTACTAGCTTTTATAGTACGTCATAGGCACCACAGGTTTTACAATGATATTGCTGGTTCCTACACGCATTCTTGCCGTTTTTGATCACCTCTTTACTATGAGGTTCGCTGCAAGCATTTGCTTTATTTTTATTATGATTATGAACTATTTGGTTAAATTTGTAAATTATCACTATACTGTATCATTTAAATCCTCTACAGACTTCTTTAAGTCTTTCCGCTCTACTTTGACTAGATGCGATTTTAGATACTGACAAGGGTTGGCTTGCTAATATTGAGAATGGGTCTGGGTAGCTTTAGCACTGCAACCGTATGCTAAGGTTTTGTTATACAAGGAAAAAACAGGTGGGGCTAGATAGCTGAGAGGATTTTCTCTTGGCAGAGTAACTATTCTATCACAGATAGTTTCTCTCACGATGAGTGAATCTAAATTCACATTCTTTCAGGTGGTAAATGAAAAGTTTTTTGTGGAACACCATTGAATTTTGCAGGCCTTCGTTTGGTATATGACCAGAA
>Ga0209052_1000084_pt1 | contig 48884 bp, 37 predicted proteins | sample WorMetHEROISLAND_2_FD_187409 | JGI IMG/M metagenome (GOLD analysis project Ga0209052, IMG submission 187409) | Marine gutless worms symbiont microbial communities from Max Planck institute for Marine Microbiology, Germany - Olavius sp. 4 HERON... | ecosystem: Host-associated > Annelida >...
AGTCCGCGTTGCATAATGGCTCCTTATCTCAAATATGGGTCAGCAACTATGAAGCAAAATTTACTGACAACTATATCAGCTTAGAGTCATAATGCACGAATTATTTTGAATAATTAGAGAAACCCTTATTTAATAGAAGTCGTTCTGCTTCTGTCTTTTGCCTCAGTATGGAAGCATACCGGACAGAGAGCGTGGAAAAATATACCACATTGTAATACACGAAATGCTTCACGTCGAGGGGTTTGAAAGAAAATCTTCTTTTATCGGGAAAGAATAAGTAGATAGTCTGATTTGGGAACGGTTTTCCAGCCGCGCTCGTTTGTCTTCGTGGCTGGGTAGCCGCTTCCACAGGCATTTTATAAAAACCTGGACCTAAGGTCTTGTCCTTTAAACAAGGGATAAATCGAGGGTCATTCCCGCGGAGGCGGGAATCCAGCTCACAGGCGTCTGGATCCCCGCCTCCGCGGGGATGACGAACAGGAATCCTACTAAGTTGATGATACTTTTTTCCGCATGCCTGGGACCCACCCCTAACGGCTGCCCAGATAAAAAGCAGACCCGGTGGATCAGATATCTCAACCCGGCAGGATTTTGTGGTAGGTCCGCCTGACGGTGGCGGCAGGAGTCAATATAAACAGGTTGCCGAAAAGGCTGAAACCCTGGATGGCCATAAAAACATGGTCGCGCCGGGAAAAGGCCATGGGTTTTCGACCTAAAAGGCAATAGGCGGCCAGAATCAGCGCCGCCAGGCAGAAGCGGTAGCCCACCGACAAGACAGGCGGCACCTGGGTCAACTGCAGCTTGATGGCCAGCCAGGTCGAGCCCCAGATCAATGCGGCGGTGGCGTACAGAAAGAAGTTGACCATGATATCAGCCAAAATCCCGGCAGGCCTTCCTTAAAGCATCGGGAACCGGTATCGACCGGTTCTCTCGATAGCTGTAGGCCGCCAGAGTGAAGACCGCCTGAACGACAGGCTCCGGCTGTTCTTTGACAAAAACGGCGGTTAAAATATCGAAGCTCTTGTGGCCGACGCGGTTGACGCCCAAACCGATCTCCAGGATCGCCGGGTGGCGGGTCTGGCGGATATAGTCCACTTTCATAGAAGCCAGGATAAAATTTTCATCGGCCTCCCACCGGTCCGGACTGAATCCGAATTGCCGGCAGTAATTCAGACGGGCGGTTTCCATAAAGGACAAGTAGGCCGCATGGTTGATGTGACGCAGGGCATCCATGTCCTTCCAGCGGGTCTGCACGGTTTCAAAGTGATCGAAGTCCTCCCGACGGTATCGTTTAACGTTCATAGCAAGATCTGCCCTCCCCCACGAGTGCCGGATCGATTCAGCGCTGTGGTATTGGTTACCAAATAATCCGGCCTGTATAGCATTTAGAACTCCTGACATCAACAGGTCTTGGAAAAGAACTAATCCGGGCCCTGGGGGACCCAGCTTTTAGTTTAACCCTAAGGGGTGGGATTACCTTAGACTACGAATGGCATGTTGGAATGATGGAAGGTTGGAATAATGGAATATTGGGATTATAAAACTGACGATGGACCGATTTTCTGTTCCGGCCCGTGCGATCTTGATAGAATCAGATCCTATTCCGAATAGCCCGTCATTCCAGCATACCACTACCCCATCATTCCACTATGCAGGTTCACGGAACAGAAAATTTTCTCTAACCTGGCCCGGAGAACCAGGTTTGCAGAGTTAGAAAAAAATCGATGTCAGCTCCACACGGGCTGACATCGATTTCACGATACTAGTGATAGAAATAATTTGCTTCAGGACGAAACTGCAGCGACATTCTGAGCGGCTTTCAGCGCATATCGCTGCTCTACGATGATGGCAAAGTAGAAACAAAAGAGATGGGCCGCTAAAGGATCGCCCCCCATGCGCTCCCGGACTGAGAAACCGAGCGGATTCCAAATCCTTTTGGCAGAAGACCAAGGCGATTTGTCAATAGGCCAGAAGAGCTGTCAAATCCCTTGCCGATGGAGAAACGCTGATCGTCCCATCTTCCGTAATCTCAATTAAATCGTTGTTTTTGACTATTGCCATGAGGTCTTCCTCAAAATCACATAAAATGGGTATCCCCGATAGTATCGCACCTTGGACCACTGAAGGATCCGGGAGGTTTTTCGAAAGGAGCGCCAACGGGTGGGTATTGTGCTTGTACATTTGATGTGGTCGTCATGGTTTCAATGCTTTTTGGGGAGACGATCTGGCGTATGGCGATCCGGATGATTTGATCCGCGGTTTGCTTTCACATGAATTAACTTTTTTTACAATAGCGCTACTCATCGATCGGCGTAGATACTATCGGGAATGAATTTGAAGTGTATTTCAACATCTTTTATTCCGTCTATTTGCTCTAAGATGCGGTTAAGTTCGGCAGAATCCTGCGCTTGTTTGTTTAGATTGGTCTCCAGGGTGGCGGAAACTTTTCCGTCTTTAGTCACATCAAATGTTATGCCGGGAAATTTTCCAATCAGATTGGCCTCGACATCCGCGGATAATGCCAAATCATCAATAATGCTTTTGGACATGGAAGAAAATTGAAAACAGGGCAAATTAGCAAGATTAGCAATACTATCGACCACATTCTCAACCGTCATATTATCGATACGGAATACCGCATCATAATGATTGAGATCCCAGGTATCAACGCCATAGAGATGGCGGCTCCACATACCGCGCGCCGTGTCGATCTTTTCTAGATATTTTTCTGCTTTTTCTGTTTTAATGTTTTCTGAGTCCACCAATGTCCTGACACGATCCTTTATGTCCGAGGTAATCAGGACCTTTAGTGTATTGGGTATGTCCTTGACAAGAAATTGTCCTACAAAGCCGTGATAGACAATATTGTCGTCTTTCAGGCGTTTAAATAAAACAGAGCGGATGTGGGCAACGTACTTTTGCTTTCCACCTGTGATACGGTCAAGCAACGAAGGCGGTCTCTCCGTGGCCCGGGCGGTTTTTATTTCGGGCAAATTAAACCGATCCGAGGCATCCGTTCTCAAATTATTTCGAGAGTAATATTCATATCCCAGCCTTTTGCCCAATGCTTGCGCTACTTCTGTGCCCTGACTGTAACTGAGATTGGAGATCGTGATAATTCCCATAATAACCTCCTTAATTCGCCCGGAATTTTATTGCCCGCCGCCGGCGAGTATAAATGAGAGACTATTCCTTGAGGACACCCCGTCGGTTTGCGGCAGGAAAATTTGTCTTAATGGATGTATCAAAACTTGCTGACGGTATATTTGTTGATCTTGTCCAAATCCGGTTCAACCCCCAGCCCGGGGCCTTTGGGTACCACCACCTTACCATCTTTGACTGGAAAGGGCTGGGCCAGAATATCTTCTTCCAGGTAATAATTGGCCATATAGAACTCGCAGCCCAATACCAAAAACGGAATGCTGTTCATCAGGTGGGCGCCGGCTGCATGGGCGATACCTGTTTCAAACATGCATCCGCCGTAGCAGGATATGCCTGCGGCTCTTCCCGCCGCAGCAACCTCCTGGGCCCTTCTGATACCGCCGGATTTCATGATCTTTAAGCTGAAGATCTTGGCTCCCCGAAGCTGAATCATGGTGATGGCGTCGCGGGTATTAAAGACACTTTCGTCTGCCATGATGGGACAGTCAACTGCACGGGTGATTTCAGCCATGGCCTCCCGTTCGCTGCCCAATACCGGTTGTTCTACAAAAGTCGGTTTAAAGGGTTCAAGCTCTTTGATCCTGGGAATGGCTTCAAATGCCTGCATACCCTGGTTGTAATCCACGCGCAGATCCAGGAGGTCGCCGTATATTTCCCTGAGCTTGGCAAACCGCTGCACATCAAACTCGTGCTCGGCAAACCCGGTCTTGAACTTAAAGATTCTGACACCGTCGTCTACCAGTGCTTCAATGGTCTTCAGATCCTCATCAAAATCCGGGTTTGCAACCGAAAAACTCAACGGAATTTCCCCATGGCAAGCGCCGCCGATTAGATCAGAGATGCTGCAATTCAAGGTCTTGCCTTTGATATCCAAAAGGGCTGTTTCAAGGGCCGCCCTGGCCTCGCTGCAATTAACCACTTCTTTTTCCGCCATATGCAGCAGCTTGTCCACCTGAAAGGGATCCGCGCCAATCAAAAAGGGCTTGAAGTAGACATCGATTGCCGCCGCATTCGCTTCCGCCGTGCCGGTGAATACCGACCAGGGCGAAGCTTCGCCGAAGCCTGTTATCCCGGCATCGGTATTGACCTCTATTACGACAGTCTTCATAACGGAAACATCCCCGGAGCCATGGGAGTGAACTGCCTTAACAGGGAGTTCAAGGATTCTGGTCGTGATATTTGAAATTGCTATCTGGTTCATCTTTCCCCCCTTCATCAAGCCGGTACCGTTTTTGATCTCAAGCCGGCAAAATATCCTGTGAAATACAATAGACCCATCACGATCAAGGATCCAACTATCCTAATTTCCGGAGTTATTGGATAGTACAATGCCAATGCCAACCCGATTGGAATCAAACAGAATCGCACAAAATAATGAACTGTCGTTTTGAAATATCCGGTAATTCCGATCGCAAAGATCGACAAACCGGCAATGATGGAAAATACATTGGTGACGATGGAGTAAAACGTGCCCTGCATCAGCAACTCAGGTACGAACAGATAGGAAAACCCGACAATATAGCCCGCAATTGCCAGTCTTGAGGCCTGCAGCCCTGTAATCAGGGGGTTGGATCCCGCAATTGATGCGGCGGCATAACTTGCAATCGAAACCGGCGGCGTTGCGTCAGCGAGAATAGCAAAGTAAAATACGAAAAAATGGGCGGCCAGCATCGGCACGTCAAAGCCTGACATCAAGGCCGGGGCACCCACCGCGGCCGCAATAACATAGGCCGGTGTCGTGGGCACACCCATGCCGAGAACCAACGTCATTACGGCAAAAATTACACCGCCGACGACCAAACTGTTTCCGGCAACACTACTCACCATTGTCCCCACAGATACGACGATCCCTGTCTTGGTAAGGACCGCGACCATCATATTCGCGCCGACACAGGCAATTGCAATCGGTGCCGTATTTTTGCCTGCAGCAATGAGCATGTTTATAAACTTTTTAGGGCTAAGCCGGGTGTGTTTGCGAAAAAATGTGACCACAAACATTGCTACAACACCGTAGAGAGCGGCGTAATAAGGTGAAAACCTCATAATCAGCAGTGTCATCAATACAGCAATAGGAACCAGGAGATGGAGATCCTTGACAATTTCCTTCCACAGCGGAATTTCTGAACTGTCAATTCCCTTGACATTATTTTTACGCGCCTCCAGGTGGACTGTAACGAATATCATTGAAAAGTAACAAAAGGAGCCTATGACCGCCGAAAGAATGATTGTGGTATAGGGAATGCCCGTGATTTCAGCCATGATGAAAGCGCCGGCCCCCATGATGGGGGGAGCACTTTGTCCGCCCACACTTGCAGCAGTTTCAACGCCTCCTGCAAAAGAGGGCAAATACCCCCTTCTTTTCATCATCGGGATTGTAAATGAACCTGTGGTAAAAACATTGGAGGAAGAAGAGCCGCTCATGGTGCCAAATAAGGCAGAAGTAAGAACCGCCACCTTGGCGGGTCCGCCCGTATATCTACCGGCAGCCTTGGTACCCAGGTTTGTGAAAAGCCGACCCGTGCCGCAGCCTTCGACAAAAGCACCAAAAATCAGGAAAATAGAGATCATCGTTGCGGAGATGCCCGTAATGGAACCAAACATACCGTTGCCGTTGTAAAGATACATCGTTTCGATAATCTCGGTCACTTCAATATTACTGAAGTGCAGCATCCCGGGCAGATATTCACAGAGAAGCAAATAGGCAAAACCGATCACCACAAGCAGGGTCATTACTTCGGAAACCGCACGTCTTAATGACTCGATGACCAGAACAGTCATAAGCCCGCCCAGTATGATTTCAGCCGGCAGCAATTCAGTCACATCTTCCAGACGCATGTTAATGCGAAACGCGTTCATATAGGAGTAAATACAAGGGACTGTCGCCGCAATCGCAAGCACTATATCCGTCACGCCGGGGATCTTACTCAAACGCCGTTTGCCCTTTTTTGAAAAACCGGGAAAAAGCAGAAACGTCAAAGGCAACAGGAACATCAGGTGTATCGATCTTTGCTCTCGCGGTTCTAAAAAACCGATGGAAGCAGAATAAAAGTGAAAGATGGTTGCAGTTATTGCGATTACCGGAATCGCTACTTTTATAATTTTGATATACTTCTCTGTGACTGAAGACATCTTTCTCTCCTCAATTTGGAACCTGGAAATAATTTTCTGCTTTTTGGGGAGCAGAAAACTATTTGGCGAAGGGGTCAAATCAGATTTATTTCACGTTTATCGGCGGTTAGGCGACCATTGAGATAGTCCAATCACGAATGTAGCTTTTCGATCAAGATCAGGTAAACGCAGCTTATACCGCTTTTCAAAAAAAAGTTCCGAAATACTGCAGGCTGGTATAAGCGGTTGTAGAAAAAAACGTCCGCATAACGGAACGTAATTTTACAATCGCTATAACCGGCGTCATTCCCTGCCGGGAGTCCCTTTTGAGGGGACTCCCTCGGGAAGTGTGGGTGACATGAGTCGACACTCACCTTGCGGATATCAGCCATAGTGCCAGCCGGGAAACGGACCGGCTAGATAGACGCTTTAAAAAAAGCCATGGCCGAAGCGGGACTATTTGATGTATCCCATCTCTTTGTAGTACTTGGCTGCGCCAGGGTGAACCGGGATAGTTGCATTCTTGGTTGCAGTGGCACATTTATATGACGCCATGCTGCCATGAATATCCGGGAGTTTGGATTCGTTCTCACAGATGGTTTTTGTCACTCTGTAAACAATATCCTCCGGAATTGATTTACCCACAAGAATAACGGTCCCCATATTCCCTGTCGATACAGCATTATTCTGATTCTTATAAGTACCGGCTTTAATTATTCCGGTATTATAACCATAGGACTTTTTGAACTCCTTCATCATTGCTTCCGGAAGCGAATGAACATCGCCTTTGCGGCTGATCAGCATATCAATCACGGCTGCGCCGGGCACGCCGAGGTTCACAAAAACATAGTCAATCAGCTTGTCCTTATATTGGCTTGCGAGTTCACTGTAGTTGGCGTGATTTACACTCACTCCTCTTTTTTTAAGCCCCTGGTAGCTGGTGCCATAATAGTCCATGATCCAGGTGAAGATTTTTTGATCCGAAGATCCCGCTTTGGTAACGCCGATATTTACATCCTCGGCTTCTGTGAAAAGCTGCTCTAGACTGAGTTTGGCTCTATCCGCCTTTACGAAATGAAAAAGTGTATCCGAAAGACTGCCGCCAATCATCATCAGGTCATTGTGCGGTTTGCCCTTATAAATATCTCTGCCATCTCTTGCCAGAAAGGCGAGGGTATCGAGACCAAGTCCGAATTGGCTTTTACCGAAATTGACCTTGCTTGGATTGGCAGTGCCACCTCCGGGCACCACCTTGATTTTAATATCAGGGTTGGCCTCTTCAATAAACTTAGCCAAACCGGCTGTCATGGTATACCAGCCCCCTCCGAGCTGACCGGAAGTCCACTCAAATGTTCCTGCAAAGGCCGCTGTCTGAAACATCATTGAAACCACCAACACCAAAAATAGTTTTTTCATAACGTCCTCCCTTTTGTACTGGTTATTTGTTATGCCAACAGGTACTTGCCGAACGCTTTTATTCTCGGTTTTTTTGTGACTTACCCCCCTTTTGATTGTTAATAAGATTTAATTATTCTCCACAGCCAGGGAAATTTCCCGGCTGTTAGAGCTTTTTTGGCGGATCGGTCAGGGTTTTCAGGGGAACCGCCTTGAGGGGGGGTCGCACCGAAAGCGGCAAAAATCGATCCGCCGCTGTCCCTGTCAATGCAGCAATCACATCGTAAATCACGGGAGCGCAGGTTCTTCCCTGACAAATTCCCATGCCGGCCCTGACCGCTTTTTTGACCGCATCGGGCGTGACGCAGCCTTGCGACACCGCTTTTCTGATCTCCCCCATGGTGATGTCCTCGCAGCGGCAGACAATGGTTTCGTCCGCAATATCCCTAACAACCTCCGGCGGCGTAATATGCTGGGAATTGAAGTGCCGGCCGAAGCGCAAATGCTGCCGGCGGGCTTTCTTCAAGGGGGCTGACCGGGCCTGAAAACGCTTTGTGCTGATCTTTCCCAATCCCACCAGAATCGACAGGGCGGCCAGCCGGCCCTCTGTGATCGACTTGGCCGCGCCGGCGATGCCGGTGATCTCACCGGCGGCAAAAATCCCGGGAACCGAGGTCTGCAGGTCTTCGGATGCCCACACCTTCCAGCCGCCCAGATTCCCGTCGTATTCGATCCGGCAGCCGGCCAGTTGGGCCAGTTCGATGTTGGCGACAAATCCGTATCCGATTGCCAGACAGCTGCAGGGGTAGGCGACCTCGCTGCCTGGCAGACCGCGGCCCTCGGAATCGATCCTGACCGTCAGCACTTCTTCCAGACCGGTTTGTCCGCGGGCTTCTATTATCCTGACACCGAATTTTATCGGTGTCCGGGACAACGCCAGCTTGGCCATGGTGCGGACGGCCTCGCCGAGCTTGGATTTCTCAAGGAGCAGGCCCCCGGTCACCGCCAGTTTTTCAGCCAGGCGGTTTTGATCCAGAATCGCCCGGACCCGGCCGCCTTCCCCAAGGATCTCAGCAGCCACGGCGTATGGGAATATGCCCGCCCCGCCCACGATGATGTCGCTGGCGGGCAACACTCGGGAACCTTTGAGCAGAATCTGGGTGGCTCCTGTGGATATCACCCCCGGCAGGGTCCAGCCCTTAAACGGGACAAATTTCTCCCGCGCTCCCGTGGCTATCAACACGGCGTCGGGTTTGAGGCTGTACAAGCGCCGGCCGGATTCGCAGATGAGCAGCTGTCTTTCAGCCGTCATCTCCAGCACTTCGGTGGAGGCCATGATGCGGGTGCGTTCGGGATTCAAGGTTTTGAGCGTCTTCAAACCGTATTGCTTCAGCCCCCTGGGAGCGTTGCCGGCATCGCTATCGCCTGGATGGTGACGCAGATATTGGCCGCCCGCATTCACGTTTTCATCCACTATCAGAACATTCATTCCATGTTCGGTCAGGATTCCGGCAGCGAAGATGCCGGATAATCCGGCACCCACGATAGCGATATCGTATGTGTCAGGATTCATCGGTTAATATCACCATCCCGTCTTCGACTTGTGTCATACAGGCCCGTTGGTTGGGCTCTCCATTGATAGAAACCTGGCATTCATAACAGACGCCCATGCCGCACAAAGGACCGCGGGGCTCACCCAGTTGCCGGCTTTTTTTCAAGGTCTTGTGCCCGCCGGCCACCAAAAAAGCCAGCACCGTATCGCCCCGGTGGGCCGTTGCCGCTTGGCCGTTTACCTTTATGTTTATTTCGCTACTCATACCGTTGAATCTGTTGAAAATCTCTCCAGCCTGAAATCATCGAATGGAAAAGGTGTTGCCTGCCCGGCAACCAGCTTGGCGATCATCTCGCCGGTAACGGGCGCCAGGGTGATCCCGTCCCCCTCGTGGCCGGCCGCCATGATAAAGCCTTCTATCGCTTCAACCCTGCCCAGGATCGGAAGTCCGTCGGGCGTGTAGGGGCGCAGACCGGCAAAAGCTCTGATAATATGTAAGTTCTCCAGGCCCGGAATAACCCTCAGAATCGTGCCGGCAATGCTCTGGATCCCTTCATAGGTGGTGCTGTTGTCAAACCCGACAAACTCCCTGGTGGAACCGATTAAGACATTGCCGTTGGCGGTCTGCTCCACCGCAAAACCCACCCCGCCGGCTGCGGCAATTTGGGGATTGAACTTGGCTGCGATATACATGGCCGATAGAATGCAACGCTTCAATATCGGCTTAGTGGCTTCGGTGACCAAAATCTGGCCCCGCCGGGGTTTGATGGGAATGTTTACATTCAGCATTGCACCGATCTCGGCTGCAAACGTCCCGGCCGCATTGATGACGATGCTTGTTGCGATTCTGCCCCTGTCTGTCGTGACGGCTGCAATCCGTCCGGCATCCAGCTCTATTGCGCGGACGGGCGTGTCCGTGAACAGTCCGGTCCCCGCCTTCTGAGCGCCGTGTAAAAAACCGAGGGTCAGCAAGATGGGATTTACCTGGCTGTCCAAGGGCGAAAAGGTGGCACCGATAATCTTTTCAGACAGGGCCGGCTCCATCTCGCGGGCCTGCTCCGTGCTCAAAAGAGAGATATCGACGTTATGCTTTTTTTGCTTTTCAACAAAAAGCTGCATGGCCTCGAGTTCCGCTTCGCTCTCGATGACCACCAGTCCCCCCTTGTTTTCATATTCAATCGGATCGTTTAGTTCCTGCTCCAGGGTGGGAAAGCGGCGGATACTGTCAAGGGCCATATCCAAATGGATACCCGGCTTTTTGGACTGCAGCAGCAGCAATCCCTCGCAGGCGCTGGAACTGCCGGCAGCGGTCCCCTTTTTATCGAGCACAACTGCTTGAATGCCTTCCTTGGCTAGGTAATAAGCAATTGATGCGCCGATGACACCGGCTCCGATGATAACAACGTCGGCCTGACGCGGAAGCATTAGGGGTCCTCTAGTCTAGGTCAGTAATTTTCTGCATTTTATAACAACTAAATTGGATCGGAATATCTTCTTTATCTCCTAAGAATTGACGATTGAAGATTGATCCGCCGTAGGCGGAGTGGTATCGCTTCAGGCTTCGCCTCCGGCTACGACCCGACAGGTCGCTCTGTCTTTTCTATTAAAAACGATCATTTAAGCCTGGCGATCCTGGCGTGTGATCCTGAGGCTCTCGATGGGTACAATACCTTAAATCTTCAATCAACAATCTTCAATCTTCAATAGATAAAGGGGATATTTTTCTGTTTGGCCGATTGCACCCACTTGGGAACAAACGGAGCAATCACATCCTGGGACACAACCTCCATTTCAATAAATGACGGCCCCTCGTGCTCGAGAGCCGCGGAAAGCACCTTCTCGATATCTTCATGACCCCTTAGCCGTTGGCAGTGAAGGCCAAAGGCCTCGGCCACTTTCAGGTAATCGGCCCTCTCGCTGAAATCGGTGCAGAACGGTTTGCTTTCGTTGACCAGGACGGTCTCACCCTTGATCCATCCAAATGTGTCGTTGCGATAAAGTACGATGGTGATATTTTTTCCGGTCCTGGAGATGGTTTCCAGCTCACCGCAGTTAAAGCCGAAGCTGCCGTCACCGGTCAGCGCCAGGACGGGGGCATTCCCCTCGGCATAGGCGGCGCCCAGCGCTGCCGGTATGGCATAGCCTAAAGCACCCAGTGAATAGTTGCTGAGATATCGCCGGCCGGGCTGTTTGATTTGATACAGGGGGGTCGCGAATATGCTGCCCATGCCCGCCTCGGTGGTGATGATCGCATCCGGCGGCAGAATTTGGTTGAGCACCTTCATGAAACGGGGCGGAAAGATTCCACTGTTGACGTCAGGTATGGGAGCATTGAACAGATTTTCCAGGGCCTGGCTGCGCCGTTCGCCAATATTTCCGCTATCGCTTTCATTCCGGATGTGGTTCTCGGCAATTATTTGTAACATGTACTCGAGCGATGCCCCGGCATCTCCGCACATGGCAACGGCAGTCCGGTACATATTGCCCAGATTCTCCGGGGCCACATCCAGGTGAAGAATCTGCTTTTTTTGATCCGGTCGCGGCAGATTCCAACCATCCGTGCCGGTTGAATCCGTGTTCGACCCGATATAAAAAATGGTGTCGGCCTTCTCGACAAAGCTGTTGGTGAACTGCGTTCCGCCCCTGGCACCCACCACGCCGATGGCAAAGGGATCGGTTTCAGCAACGATGCCCTTGCCGGTGGTGGTTGTTCCGACCGGGATATTCAAGGCCCGCGCAAGCCGGGCAACCGCCGGCCCGGCACCGGAGCTCAGCGCGCCCTGACCGCAGATGATCAAGGCACTCTCTGAGTTTAAAAGGGCCTCCAGGGCCTTCTCCAGGCCGGCGGGATCGGCAATATTGCGGTAGGAGGGATAGACACTGCATTCCGGCTGGGCGTAGAGGTCTTCCACCTCGGCCGTCTCGCTCAGGCAGTTCCACATCATGCGCAGGTGAACCGGCCCCGGCCGTCCCGAGGTGGCCACCCGGAAGGCCCTGCGCATCAGAAAGGGAATCTCTGCCGGCCGGTCCAGCACAAAGCTTTCTTTACAGATCGAGGAATAGAAGTCGGTTTGATTGATGCCGGTCAGCATGCAGCGTTTATCATCATTGGGGTTTACATCGGAGGTGAAAAAGATCAATGGGATGCTGCCGGCATAGGCTTCAGCGATTCCGGGCGCCGGATGGGTGACGCCCGGACTGGGAGATTCGACCACCCCGGGCTTGCCGCTGACCTTGGCGTAGGCTTCGGCCATAAAGGCGGAATTCTTCTCGTCTCGGGTCAAAATATATTCAATTTCCGGGTGCTCCCACCAGTGATCGTAAAGGTCGATGGTGGTTTCCCCGGGCAGACCGAAAACATGCTGGACATCGTAAAGCCTCAACATCTCCAAAATGATTTGCGCGCCGTTCATAGGCATCTCCACTTGCTGTATGTTCCTGAAGATCTAAAAACTAAAGAGAATAAAAGGTATTATTGAGATCTGAAGTTTTACCCCAACCATGGAATAATGGAATTATGGAATGATGGAAGCGTGCTCTATTTTTATGGACATAAATCAGTCGAATTCTGTCGTTCAGTCTCCGGCAAATCATTTATCCATTACGCCAGTATCACAAACCCATTTTTCCAATATACCATCATTCCAACATTCCTATATAGGTCGAAACCACTTCTACATATAACCGCAGAACGGCTTGCGCACCGCAGCCATATGCACCATTTGAACCAGGGTGTAGATATCAAAGACCGGCAAACCGACTTCTTCCTGAATCGCCGCTGCGTAAGGCATCATGTTGGTGCATTCCAGCACGATGGCCCCCACATCCGGATTCTCGGAAATCAGTTTCGCCGCAACCCTGACGAGGTCGGCCCTGGATTTTTCCACATCGAGCTGCATTTCATTGTCCAGAATGGCCCGGGTAAACTCCTCTTCATCTTCGGTCCCGATGATCACGTGGGGAACCTTGTCCACCCCCACGGCGCCGAGGTGTTTCTGACTCAGGGTCTGGGAGTTGATCGTGATGATCCCCACTTTCTGGTTGGGTTTCAGCATGGCATGAACCAGCGGCACCTGCATCAGGCTGGAGGTAAAAACGGGCACATCCACGGCGGCAGCCATCTCGTTGTGAAACATGGCCAAAAAGCCGCAGTTGGTTGTTATGGCCCGCACCCCTTCTCTTTCCAGCTCCTGAGCAGCGGTGATGAACAGATCCAGCAATCCGCGGTCAGCCTTGCGCACGACGGCATCCGGCGAGGCGCTTTTGACCACCTTGTATAGCACCGGAAAATCCCAGGTCGTCGCGTTGCCCATGTCTCCCGGGATTCGCGGAAATTTGGATTCCAGCATCAGGATGCCGATGGTAAAGCCGAAAATATTTTTCCCTCCGGTCGCTTTCGTCATGTCGAATTCCCCCATTGTTGGACGGTTGGTGAGAATTTTAATATTTATAATTTTTTCAATAGTTTAAAATTATTGTTGCGGATCGCTAAGTCAGCATGATTATCTCCGTAGCACAGTTCAAACACAATTGCAACAACTTTTTTACTAAATTGTTACAATTTAATTACCATTTTTCCACCAAATTGTTGACTGACTTGAAAAGATCGTGTAATTTCTACAGAAACGCAACATAAAAGCCTTTTCATCAATCGGTCTTCGAATTACGGAGTCGCAGCATGACGGGCGACCGAAAAAACCATTTAAGATGAGAGGGATTGTCGCAGATTTCGGGATTCGTGTTGCTGGGGGTGAACATGAAGCCAGGCCATCGCCCAAGTATGGGATACCCGCCTTTGCGGATATGAGGATCACGCGTCGACCTGCTGTCATACCCGCGAAGGCGGGCATCCAGAGCCTGCTGTCTAAAATGGCTCTTGCAAAAATTCATAATCGGCAGGTAGTCGCACACAGGAATCACCAACATTCAAAGGACCAGAACATCTAGTCGATAGGAATCAATATTATGGGATCATCCGATAAGGATAACAAGGAAGATTTTCAGCAGTTCATCACCCGGCTCGAGAACATGGTATTGGTCGGAGTGTTTCAGCCGCGCGAAAGGCTGATTGAAAATGATTTGGCCCAACAGATGGGCGTCAGGCGCAACTGGGTCCGTGATGCCCTGAAAATCCTGGAGAGCAAAGGCCTCGTCAAAACGGTCCCCTACAAAGGGGCCATGGTCCGGGATCTGGATGAACAGGAGATCAACGAAATATTTCAGGTGCGGGTGGTGCTCGAAAAACTGGCCAACCACCTGGCTTGCCGGAATTTTGAGAAAACCGATGCGAAAGTACTAAAGGAGATCGCAGCGCGGATCAGGGACAGCTACAAAAATAACAATTTCGAAGACATGCTTGCCGCCAATATCCAGTTTCATGGCTATATATCAGAGCTTTCCGGCAACACCACCCTCATCCAGATGATCAAACAGCTCAGAATTCGTTTCCACATTTTCAACACTTATGCGTGGTCCTCTCCCGAAGTCGTCGAGCTTATCCTGGCAGAACATGAGCAGTTCATCACCGCGATGGAGAACAATGACAGAAACATGCTGGATGCGCTGGCCGAAAAACACTTCAGTCATTCCAAAGATTTGTATCTGCGGCAGCTGAAAGCCAGAAGAAATGCCCTGGCCAGGCCTTTGAGTTAACGTTTCAGAGAGTTTTTCCATCTAGGGTGAGATACTAGTGATGGTACCGCTATAAACTTGTTGGTATAAGCTGACTCCATACCACAAGCATCATTAGGAAAGACGCTCGATTGTTACGGTAAGAAATGCTCGGATTGCAATTTACCTCCCCTTTCGCAGCGTGTCTGAAGACCTCTCGCCAAATCGTTTTGTATAAATTTGAAAAAAACGACCTAAATGCCTGAATCCGCATTCCAAAGCGATATCTGTGGTCGAAGATGAGTGAACCGCGATGATGTCGGTCCGTCAGTTTTTCCAAAGGATTTAATAATGCGAGAACGGTCGTTCGCAGGCACAAAATTTCGGACCCTTCCGAGCGTTTGACTCGCCTGTATCTCCCCGGCGCTACAAGGGCTGCTTTCTGGGGCGATACAACAACCGTTCTATTATCCAGAACAAATTTAGTCGGTGCACTCCCACCCAAGACAAAATGACATGTTCACAATGCCGTGTTGAATCAAGATTGTTTTCGATTCCGAATCGATCGAACACCGGGGACGTGTGTCCGAGATTGATGGCGTACATCTGGAATAGAAATCCTTTTCGATCAGCAACACGCAAAATTTTGAAATTGGATAACGTTGGCGAAATTTCGGCTTCCGCTTCCTCGACACGATTCGTGGCGTTTTTTTTGAAAGTGTTTTAACGGGCTAATCCACATTATGTTGCATCCCCACAGTAAAATTTTTGGGGTAATCGGATACATCCAGGAGGTCTCGAGTAGACATCAATGTTTTCAGTTAATACGTTAATGATTATCGGTAAAGTAAAAAACCGTCATGGGGGCGATTTACCAAGTTTCAGAGAAATCAAACTAACAAACGATATCAAGATGATAAAGAAGACACAAATCACGAAGAGGAAACGTTCGGGCCGATCGCGCCTGAACCCGGAGACAGTTCGAAACAACCGATTGTGACATTCGTCACCAATAGTGAGCAGGCAAAATTGGAGCACATTGCCGATCATCAGAAGGTCTCCCTCTCAGCCGCTGTTCACCGAATTCTCTCCGGACTTCTAAAAGATAACCAATCCATTGAATCTAAAAATTTAAATCAGTAGCTCGCACAATCTTATAAATAAGAAGGAGGCGCGTATGAAAGTCAGTAGATTTTTTTCCTTCAACTTAATCTATGCTGTACTGGTACTACTAATTGGCATGGGGACTGCAGAGGCCAAGGAAGACAGCAAGATCGTCCACGACGCAGAGTTCGTCCGGATGGAAAAGCAATTCGGCGAACAGTGGCAGACCAATGACAAGCTGATTAGCGAGAAGTTGGCGGCATTAGAGCAAAGATTCGGTAAAAAACCAAATATTGTCTATATTCTGGCAGATGACGTTGGGTACACGGAACTTGGCAGCTATGGTGGCGGCAAAGTACGCGGTGCGCCAACACCGAACTTAGACAAAATGGCCGACCAGGGCATGCGTTTCTTGTCCTTCTACTCAGAGGTTGAGTGCTCACCTTCGCGTGGCGCGGTGATGACGGGCCGACACCCGATCCGAAACGGTCTCCATAAAATTACGCTACCAGGACAGGTCGGATTTGGCATGCATCCCGATGAGGTCACTACGGCTGAGATTCTCTCACTTGTCGGCTATTACACGGGCTTCTTCGGCAAATGGCACATGGGTGGTGAGGAAGAGCATTACCCCATCAACCAAGGTTTCGATGAGGCTGAATGGTCTGAAGGCAACCCTCCATGGTGGGTCAACAATCCTGATGCCAGGGCAACCGACGACATCGGTGGATTTACCCAGCGCGCGCTAATGCACTCGCCCGGCCCTGAAAATTTTCCATACGACACGGGCGGCGTGATGCGTGGAAAGAAGGGCGCGAAGCCGACGCTGGTCTACACCTACTCCATGGAGAAGTATAATACCTATGACAGCGAGGTCGCGGATAACGTCATAGACTTCATTACGAGGCGCGCAACGACCGAGCAGCCCTTTTACGTTTGCTTCTGGGGTAAGGCGAATCACTTCTGGGGGGCACATCCGGATTTTCGAGATACTCCCGCACAAACGAACACGTCGGCGCAGATGGTGGAGCACGATTACAACACGGGACGGATCATTAAAACTTTGAAGGATTTAGATATCGCGGAGAATACGCTCGTAATCTGGAACTCTGACAATGGCCCAATGTACACCGTGCATCCGCATGGAGGCTACTCTTTGCTGCCGGGAACTAAGGGGGAGACAAGGGAAGGTGGTATTCGTGTGCCAGCTATCGCTTGGTGGCCCGGAATGATCGAACCGGGACAGGAACCGATCGATCTTGTCCAGATTACGGATTGGTTTACAACGATGGCCAGCCTCGCTGGGGCTTTGGATCGGATTCCCGGAGATCGCGTCATAGACGGTGTGGATCAGACCGGCCTGTTGTTTCTGGGTGAGGGTCACAGCCGGCGTGACTACGTTTTTCATTACAACAGCGAACGCTTGGAAGCTGTGCGGAAGGATCAGATTAAGTTAAACCTCAAACCGAGAAATCCGAATTTCCACTTCTACGAGGTCTACAATATCTACCATGATCCCGCTGAACGATTCCCGAATGAGATTCAGAACGGTGCGTGGGCGGGGCCTGGGATCAGCAGGATGATCCAGGAGCACATGCTCCTGATCAAGAAGTACCCGCATCGGGAGGTATCAGGCTATTATCGAGACTTTGACCGCTCGTTCGATCCTGAACCGTCGCCCGTTTACAAGCCAAAGAAGCGAGTAGACTGGTAGTGCTATCCTGATCGTCAGCGACATAAACATAGCATTCAGGTTTTTGCGTGCTATGTGCGCAAATCCTGATGCTTAACTTTAAAAACAAAAGACTTCGACAATTAATCCGGAGTCCGAGCGACGTTCTTTATACGCAATAATAGCTATAGTTTCGCTGATGGGCGATCAGTCCGAAAGCGTGGAATATCGCATAAGGTCCGCGCTTTTCCGATTTCCTATGGAAACACAAGATATCGGGGCAGCGAAATCTGGAGTTGATCTTGGGAATTTTCCAACGTATCCGGATAAAATATGCACACTTAAAAGTAGATATATTGTTATCTTGTCAATTTTCGGCCTTATTTGAACCTTTATTTATCGACAGCCGGCCGGTTGGTCAGATAAACACCTGTTGATACCAACAGCGTGCCGGTCAGCAGGGACGCGGTTAGCGGCTCGCCGATAAAGAGGAAGGCCAGCAGGATGCCGCTGATGGGAACGAAATTGATAAACAGGCCGGCCCGGGTGGGACCGATTTTTTGAATGCCCTCGTAATACCAGATAAAGCCCAGCACGGTGCCGAAAAATCCCAAGTAAAAAAGATTGGCCCAATCCAGCGCCGAATACGCCAGGAATCCGAATCCGCCTTCCAGGTAGGCCGGTACCGCCAGAAACAAGGCTCCGGCGACCGCACTGTAGGTGACCGAACGCAGCGGCGACAGGTTGTCCATAACGGCCTTGCCGATCAGCGAAAACGTCACCCAACTGGCCACGCAGCATAAGATGTATACTTCGCCCCATCCCAGGGCGCCATGCAGAATTGACGCAACTTCACCGCGTGAAATAACGATGACGGCACCCGCCACCGAAATGAGAATCCCGGCGACTTTTGCGGGATTGAGGCGCTCCTTGAAAAAAAAGGCTGCAAACAACGCGATAAAAATCGGGTTGTTGGCAATAATCACTGCAGCACGCCCGGCCTCGATCAGCTGGAGGCCCTTCATGAAGAAGTAATTGTACAAAAAGGCGCCGGTCAGGCCGAGAAAGACAATCGGGATGATTTGATTTTTTTTCGGCCAGCTCAAGCGGCCCTCGACCCGGCGCAGGATGAACACTAAAAACACAGAGGCAATCGCAAACCTGAAAAAAGCTGCCGCAAAGGGCCCGACCGACTGGGCCAGACTGCGGCCGGCTACAAAAGTGCCGCCCCAGAATACGGCCATCAATAATAGCTTTATATAGGTAATCATGGTGCCTGCCGGAGAAAAATAGACGCAATATCACGGCGGACGGGCAAAGTCCAGGTATGTTTCCGAGCTGGCTACTGGTTGCTCGATCCTGGATGCTGGATACTCGATTCTCGATTCTGGATGCTCGATACTGGATAACGCCGATTACCTGATGGCATATGCCGGATGCCGGGTGCCGGATACCGGATACCAGATGACGGGTGCCGGATGCCGGCTGCCGGATCTAAAACCGGAATCATGGAAGGCCCAGAGTAAACCCAGATTTTAGGCAGGACTGTGTATTTGCTTTTTATTTTCTATTGTTTCGAAATTGTGATAGTGGAAAACTCAATCTTACGGGGAGGCGAATATTGGTTATCAAAAGCATATAAAGGCCACATTTTATTTCCTGATCCATGCCATCATTTGAGGATCAGATTTCATTACTTTAGACCCGGCATTCCAATATTGCATTACTCCACTATTCAACGGCATATATGCACGCAAAGCCATAAATCTAAATGTTGGCTCTAAGGCCCGGATTCTCAGTGACCACACCCCAACCCAGGAGGTCATCCGATGCTGAATTTTCAACTGTCACCCCCCCAGCTCGAATTGCAGCGAAAGGCCCGTGAATTCGCGCTCAAGGAAATTTTACCGCTTGCCTGGTACTACGACGAAATCGATGAAACCCCCTTGGAAGTGCTGCAAAAAGCCCATGCCGCCGGCCTGATCAACGGAGACATACCTGAAGAATATGGCGGGAAGGGCTGGGGGTTGATCGAAAGTGTGGTCCTCACCGAGGAGTTGGCGGCGGCCTGCCCGGGTTTGGCCACCACCATTTTCGACAACTCCCTGGGGATGGAGCCCCTGGTCCTGTCAAAAAATGAATCCCTAAAAAAGAGGTATTTTTCCGAGATCCTGAAAGATTTCAAGCTGATCTGCTTCGCCACCTCCGAACCGACCATGGGATCGGATGTGGCCGGCATACGCTGCCGGGCCGAGCGGGACGGGAATGACTATATTTTAAACGGCACCAAGTACTGGATCACCAACGGCGGTATCTCCGACTACATGTCCGTATTCGCCACCGTGGATCCGGACTCACAGCATGAGGGTATCTGCGCCTTCTTGGTGGAAAGAAGCTGGGAGGGGGTGTCCATCGGCCGCAAAATTCCCAAAATGGGGCAGCGGGGCTCCAATACAACGGGAATCAATTTCAAAGATGTCAGGGTTCCCGCTGAGAACATCCTGGCACCGCCGGGTGAAGGGTTTATGCTGGCCATGCAGACCTTTGCGCGCACGCGCCCGGCCTTCGGCGCGCGCATTTCCGATTTTCAGGCCATTCAACACAAAATCGCCGAAATGTACCAGAAGGTTGAAACCTCCCGGCTGCTGGTGTGGAAAGCGGCCTGGGAGGCCGACCAGGGCCTGGACCCGACCATAGCGGCTTCCATTGCCAAATTTTACTCCACCGAAACCTGTCTCGAAGTTGCCAACGAAGCGCTGCAGATCTTTGCCGGCTATGGCTACACCAAGATGTTTCCAATCGAAAAGCTGCTGCGGGATGCACGGCTGTTCCGAATCTATGAAGGCACCAGCGAGGTCCAGCGCTATATCGTCTCAGGATACGCCCTGCACGCCTATCAACCGGTCATGCCGCCCCTGGATGAGCTGCCGATTCATCGCGATTTGGATCCGACCGGGACCGCGGGCACTCCGGACCATACCGCTTGGCGCTGCCGGATTTGCGGCTACGTCCACTATGGCGAGTCACCGCCTGAGGAATGCCCCTATTGTTTCTTCCCGGACTCGGCCTTTAAGGAGATGTAACACATTGAGCCTAAAACGCTCGATGTGTTGTTATTTGTTAATGGTTATTGGTTATTCGTACCTGACCTGTAATGTAGTTCAAATGATATAGGCACGTTTGGCACTCAATTATAAATACTAAAAAATGGTCAGCGGTAAGGAACGTCTCCAGAAAAGTTGGAGTAAAGAACAGTAAATTTGCGTGATTTGCAATGGACGACCTGAGGTGGGTGTTGAACTTGCCGATGCCGCTCCCGAATAAACCCTAAAAATATCAGCAGATTTGTGGTATCATGCCGTTAGCTGGATCGGGTAGGATCCAGCATTTTTTTGTTGGCATCCATTTCTATGGTGGTAACGCGTTGATGGAAACAGAATATTCAAATCAGGTATACGGGCATCTCGAAAGCGAGTTTAACCAGTCGGCAGTGCACCGGCCGATGCGGGTTGAGCGCTATGAAGACGGTACCGAACTGGTATACGATATTTCCGCCCTCGGCAGCACCCGTCCTGCCGAAGTCCATCTGACAATCAACAAATTTGTGGGCGGCGGCTTCGCCGGTCAGGTCTATCAGGTCTCGGTAAGTAAAATTGACTCGGACGCAGGCCCCGTCGACGGTCTCGAGGTCGGCGGGGTGTACGCCATGAAGATCCTGATTCCTCCGAGCACATTTTCCCTGCTGTTTCGCAATGTGCTTTACTGGATCGGGTTCCAGGGGCCGTTTCAGCTACAGGTAAATCCTGCGGCCGCGCGTGCCGGCGCCTTGTGGCAGAAATTCATTCGCCGGGCGGCCGGGATCCGGTTCGGCAGCGAAAGCGCAGTTGTGGACATTTACGCTACGTTTGTGGACAAAACCCTGGGCAGCTGCGGCGAATTGAGCGAATGGGTCGACGGCCGAACTTGGCGCCTGGAAGTCGACGACCACCTGGACGTCCTCAAACAGTGGCTCAAGGGCAAGGATGCCGATCCCCGCAAACTGGGATCGCCGGAATACCGGGCCAAGCTGGAGTTCATGCGCAGTTTCGTCGAGCTGTTACACCAGATGGGCGCCCATGAGTTTGCCCGGCAATACGAGTGGTCGACCTGGAAGAGCCAGCCGAACTGCCTGAAACGCAACGACAGCAAGGAATCACCTTCGGCGGGGTTGACGGCCGTCGATTTCCGCGCCGGCCTGGCGCTGCTGCCCTTTTTGCCCATGAGCCCGGGTGATTTCAAACTGATCGCCACCGGGCTGCTGCGCGGCAGCCTGGTGCAGTTCGATCGCGGAAACCTTGAAAAACTTCGACAGTATGTCACTGATCATAAGGAAGTGTTCGCCGGCATGGAGGGTGCGCTGGCGGAGTTGGAAGAGGCCGAAAAGATCTACCGCAACTCCGTGCCCGATATCGCCCACAATCACGTCCGCCTGCTCTACAGCCCCTTCCTGTGGTCGACGATGTTCAAAAGCGCGATCACCGGATGGCGGATCAGAAATCTCATCGACCGCGCCTGCCGGAATCGCCTGCAAAAAAATACCGTTCTGACTTCACTGTTCTTCCTGCTCGGTTTGATTCCCGTGATCGGCCGAGTTTTCAGGCGCATTTGGGGACAGCCTTCGTGGCGAAACCACTACCGCATGATGCTGACAAACCGCGACTATCTGGGCCGCGCCGCCCGGGCCAGATTTATCGAAAAAATCATCAGCTGGCATCGCGACGGCCGCCTTGACGACGAGCGTGCCCTAACGCTTTCAAAACACATCCGGCGCTGCATCTATCACCTGCCCCTATCCCTGCTGCCGGCCGGAATTCACCGGCTGCTGACCGATTGGAGGTTCGCCAAAGAGCGGCTCGACTACTATCTGCGGCGGCCGGTGCGGCTGTACTTCAACAGCGACCTGCGCGAGCAATGGCTGCGGGACATGGTCTCCGAGGGCAGGCAAAAGCATCTGCTCAGCGATGAAGACGCCGCCGTCATCCTTACCCAAATCGAGGAACCCTATATCCAGAAGTATCTGAAAAGCCTGGCAGTGCATGTCTGCACGCTGCCGGTGACCCAGGTCGTCTCTTTAATGGTAGTGGCCTTCTTCTTGATCCAGAACCCGCAACTGAGTTGGACGGAGGCCCTGGGTGTGGCAGGTGTCATCCTGGTCGCATTTCAGTTGACGCCGATCTCCCCGGGCTCGCTGGTGCGTGGCCTCTATGTCCTCTACCTGGTCATACGGGAGAGAAATTTCAAGGATTACAACATCGCGGTGTTTCTGGGATTCTTTAAGTATATCGGCTATCTGGCTTTCCCCATCCAAATGACCTATCGCTACCCGGCTCTGGCCCGGTTTATGGCCGGACATTGGGCCACCGAGGCGGTGCACATTGTTCCGGTTTTCGGGGAAAGAGGCGCCCTGCTGGAGCACAAAATCTTCAGCCTGTTTTACAATTGGCCGCTGACTGTCAGGCGCAGGATGAGACATCGAAGCGAAATCCGGGCCGCCACGCCTCCCCGCTACTGGCATATCATCCTGTGCGCAATTGCCGGGACAGGCATTTTCGTCAGCGCCGATCTGCTGTATATGGATAAGTTCGGCGGGCTGCCGGATCTGAGGGCCGTCTGGGAGTACGTGGTGATTGTTCCGTTCCTGGTGGGTGCAGCCATCACCCTGGGTGCCGGAGGCGCCCCGTTTTGGCAGCGAATCGCCGCAGCGGCCATATGCGCTGCAGTCATTGGGGTGGCCGGCGCGGTGGTCTCCGGCATGCTGAGTGCCGACGGCTCCGGCGGAGCATCCGCCCTGGCGGTCGTGGCTATCTGGCGCGCGTTCGTGTTTGCGATTGTGGCCGTGCTTGGCGTGCTGGTGACCGAAATCAAGATGCCGGAGCCCTCAAGAGCCGGAGGCAATTGAATTTTCTCACCCGGTTTCGTTGTTTTCATTTTTTAGCAGGACTGCGAGTATCCGAGGCAGATAATCGTCCGCCTTGCCGGCTTCAAAGCGGGTCGAGGCGGCCCCGCGATGCCCTCCCCCGCCGAATTCAGATAGCAATAAACCGGCGTTGACATTGCAGTGGCGATTAAAGATACTGTGCCCGATGCTGACAGCCAAAATTTCTTTGCTTCTATTTTCATAACGGATTTTCATATTGACAACCGCCTCGGGAAACAGTGAATAGACCAGGAAGCGGTTGCCGTCCGGGGTATCTTCCAGGTCGCGGAAATCTGTAATCGAGACGTGTTTTTCAAGCCGAGTGTTCTCCCTCAGATAGGCCGCGTATTTTTGGTTCTGCTCGATCACCCGGCGGCAGCGCTTTTTTACTTCCGGATCGGCGAGAACCGCTTGCAGGTCATTCTTGCGGAGAAGATCGACCATCCGGTCCCAATAGGGTTCATCTATCCGGCCGGCGTTCGCCAGGGTCATAGATAGGAGGACATAGCCGTGCTTTTCGGGATGCAGGACTTCTCCCAGTGAAAGATCGGCCGCATCTATTTTGTCGGCGGCAGCGGCCAATTCGCCGTAATCGCGTTTGAACTTGGCCTTAAAATGTTCGAAAATTATTCCGGCTGCCGACGGTGCAATCCTGAACTCACCCGTAAAGGGGTGCGACACCCGGTTGGTGTAGTGATGATCGAACCAGTAAGAGCACCTGTTGTCATAGGGCAGGTTGGCGATAACATCGCCCTGGCGGATGTCCACCCGCCCACGCTGCAGTGCATTGGGCTCGACCCACTTCACCGGAGCGCTTATGTCCATGGCTTCGTAGAGCAAAACGGCGCATACAATCCCATCAAAATCAGGTCTGGTTACAATCCGCATGGCAAAGATCCCGACAATCCTAATCTGTAATGTCCAAATTTATATCGATACCTCAAATTCTAACCCGAAAACCTGAAAAGCACCATAAAAAAGCTCACAAAGCTATTGATGTTTTGAAATGCTTGGCATATCTAGCCCACAAAGAGCTCACCGAATTATTAAACTATTGCATGTTACAAGGAGGTATAACACCATGACACTTTACCTCGTTCAGCATGGGCAAAGCCTGCCTAAAGATGTTGATCCCGATCAGGGCCTCTCCGAAACCGGCGTCGCCGAAACCGAGCGCATCGCGGAGGTCGCCAAAAACTATCGTGTCAATGTTGGGCAAATTAGACACAGCGTCAAAACCAGAGCCCGAAAAACCGCAGAAATCTTTGCAGCGGCCCTCAATCCCCCCACCGGTGTCAAAGAAGTACAAGGCCTGAAACCGATGGACGATGTGGCCGCCTTCGCCGCCGGCCTGGACCCGGATTCCAATACCATGCTGGTTGGTCATCTTCCGTTTATGGAAAGAATGGCTGCCTATCTGGTCACCGGTGGGGCGGACAAACCCGTGTTCAGATTTCAAAACAGCGGCATTGTCTGCCTCGACAAAGACCCGGATTCCGGAGCATGGGTAATTGTCTGGACGTTGATGCCCCATGTCGGTTGATCCTATGGGGCAGCAAGGTTCGCCATCAATGGTTGATGCCCGCTTTCTGCTGGAATCGAATTTATTGTTATCTATATAAATGTTAGTGCTTAATTACGTCAGCGGATTTATGTCGATTTCATTTTGGCAGCATCTATATTGAAAATTGTCGGTCGTCGTCCACGATTAACGGTTACCCAATAACAAACAACTGGATTCAACTATCGGCTAATTAGGAGAAAGGGATGAGTTACGAATGCATAATCTATGACAAAAGCCAGGGGATCGCGACGATAAAATTGAACCGACCCAAGGTGTTGAACGCTATGAACAAGCAGTTGTGGCTCGATGTCCAGGCCGCTTTGGAAGATGCTAAAAAGGACTCTCAAATACAGGTATTGGTCGTCACGGGCGAAGGCCGGGCCTTTTCCACCGGTGCCGATTTGAAGGAGTCCAAGACCCGCACGCTGGAGGCATACCGGGAATATCTCGAAGAACTCCAGGAAGCCTCCCGCAAGATTATTCGTTTTGAAAAGCCGACCATCGCGGCCATCAACGGATACGCCCTCGGCTCCGGCTACGAACTGGCCCTGGCCTGCGACATCCGGGTTGCAGCCCAAGAGGCCCAGATAGGATCCCCTGAAGCCAAAGTAACCTCCTCGGTTACCGGGGGCGCCTTCCGCCTGGTGCAGGATCTAATCGGTCCCGGCAAAGCCCGGGAACTGCTTTTTACCGGCGAGTACATCGACGGCCGGGAAGCCGAGCGCATCGGTCTGGTGAACAAGGCGGTCCCGCTGGCCCAGCTTGATGCCGCTGTGCGGGAGATGGCCGCGAAAATCGCTGCAAACTCGGCCATATCTTTGAAAATGATAAAAAAAGGACTGCAAATGGCCAGGGGCGAGGTCAGCCTTGAAGCCTTGATGGATTTTGAAATCGTGGCTTGCCTGACCTGCGTGTCGACCAAGGAAAGACAGGAATCTTTAGAGGAGTTTGAGAGCAGGAAGAAGACCTGATGCTGGATGCTATATCCATGATTCTCGATGAACTTCCGACGGATGTCTACATGAAGATGATTGGGACATCTAGTATCGAGCAGCCAGTGACCAGTAACCAGTTGCCAGCGACCAGAGACCAGTTGCCAGTGACCAGTGACCAGTGACCAGTAACCAATAACCAGTGACCAGTAACCAGTGACCAGTAACCAGTGACCAGTAACCAGTGACCAGTGACCAGTGAACAGTGACCAGTGACCAGTAACCAGTAACCAGTAACCAGTGAACAGTGACCAGTGACCAGTAACCAGTAACCAGTAACCAGTGACCAGTAACCAGTGACCAGTAACCAGTGACCAGTAACCAGTGACCAGTAACCAGCAGCCAGCGACCAGTGACCAGGAAATCGTGGTTGCGGATTCTCGCAGCCGACTTATTGTTAGTAAAAATCCATATAGCAAACCACAGCATTGGTTGGAAACCAACTTTTGTCATAGACGCATGGCACTCTGCTCTGCGCACTGCATGAAGTTCCTTGAGCCAAATTATGAAAGGAGACTCCCATGAAAAAAATCGTTTCAAGCGACAACGCCCCGGCCGCCATCGGCCCCTACTCCCAGGCCATTCAGTTCAGTGGCTTGCTCTTCGTGTCAGGACAGATCGGCATAGACTCTAAAACCGGTGAATTTGTCGAGGGCGGCATCGAGGCCCAGACCGAACAGGTATTGGAAAACCTAAAAGCCATCATCGAGGAAGCCGGCATGACTTTGAAGGACGTTCTGAAATGTTCATGCTTCTTAAAAAATATGGATGATTTCGTCACCTTCAATTCCATCTACGACCGCTATTTCGGCGCGAATCCGCCGGCCAGGGAAACCGTCGAAGTGGCAAAGCTGCCCAAAGACGCGCTGGTGGAGGTGTCAGCCATTTGCGGGGTGGCGAAATAACCAGGGCTGCAAAAAACAGGGATAGCTTTGTTTCAAAGCGAATACCTGCTCTAGTGCCTGTTCAGGAAAAGAAAATGATTGGGATTCTCAATCCAATTTAGATGAGAGGATAGCTATGCAAAAAAAACACCGCATCGCCGTTATACCCGGCGATGGCATCGGCAATGAAGTGGTCCCGGAGGGCATACGCGTGCTCGAGGCGATCGGACGCCGTTTCGATATTCAATTCGACTGGGTGGAATATTCCTGGAGCTGTGAAAGGTATGAGCGTACCGGCCGGATGATGCCGGAGGACGGCATCGCGCGCCTGCGCGAATCAGGAGCGATTTTTTTAGGAGCGGTCGGTTTTCCGGGCGTACCGGATCATGTTTCCCTGTGGGGGCTGCTGATGCCCATTCGGCGGCAAATGCAGCAGTATATAAACCTGCGGCCGGTTCGCATTTTGAAAGGAATGGTATCCCCCTTGCGGGGACGCGGACCCGAAGACATCGACTTTTATGTCGTCAGGGAAAACAACGAGGGAGAATATTCCGAGATCGGCGGCAGGCTCTTTATGGGAACCGAAGATGAGCTGGCCTTGCAGGAATCCGTGTTTACCCGCAAGGGTGTCGACCGGGTGCTGCAATTTGCTTTCGAGCTTGCCAAAACCCGCCAAGCCAAGCATGTGACGGCGGCAACCAAATCCAACGGCATCATTCACACGATGCCGTACTGGGATGAGCGCTTTGCCGCCATGGCCGCCAAATACCCGGACATCCGCACCGACAAGTTCCACATCGATATTCTTACCGCCAATTTCGTGCTGCATCCCGACTGGTTCGATGTGGTCGTAGGCAGCAACCTTTTCGGAGATATCCTCTCCGACCTGGGCCCGGCAATCGCGGGCACCATCGGCATTGCGCCGTCGGCCAACATCAATCCGCCGCGTGACTTCCCCTCGATGTTCGAGCCGGTGCACGGGTCAGCACCCGACATCGCCGGCAAAGGCATCGCCAACCCTGTCGCCCAGATATGGTCGGGGGCCATGATGCTGGACCATCTGGGCCACCCGGATGCAGCAGCGGCGGTCGTAGAGGCGATCGAGGCGGTGTTGGAAGAAAAGGATATCCTGACCCCCGATCTGGGCGGCAAGGCGACGACGGCTGAGTTGGGATCTGCGATTGCGGAGATTCTTTAGACTAGAGGAATCGCTAAATATCAAAACTATGTAAAATATTTCACACTATGAAGTCATTTCCCCAACATCTATGAAGCGTATTTCACAACGATAATAGAGCGGTGAATCCCAAGCTTGTTCTAATAGTCTGTAAATACTGTCAATAAAACTATTGCAGGCAGGCTGATGTGTGTTGCACGATTTTTGCAGAATATATATCGATAACTATATAGAAGCGTAGTATAGAAGTATCAGGAGTCGAATCATGATTAGAAAGATAGGTGTTCTCACAGCAGTACTGTTGGCAATTGGTTTTGTGATCAATCTCGGTGATGCCCAAGCAACGCTGATTGACATTGTAAATCCGGGATTTGAGGGTTCCTTGGATGGTTGGCAAACTATAAATAAAGACTATAGCTGGCAATATGTCGATGTCTGGAATCCTGGATTAAATGATTATGTCGGCGGAGCCCCGGGCATGGGCGATGTTGCCTATATCGATATCAAATACGCCGGTACAGGTAAGGTGGGGCTCAGGCAGGATATTGCAGTTGACAACTTAGCGGCTGGCACTTATTACTTGCACGTTGATGTCGGCAATCCTTTGTGGGGAACTAGGCAAGATTGGGTGGGGTTCCCTGGATACGAAATTGAAGTAGTAGCAAGAGGAAGGGGATTGCTCGGTGAAGACGTAAATACGTTATCTCCGCCAGATATGAATTTTCTCACTGCCGAGGTGGCGTTCACCTTGGATGAAGCTTTTACTGGTGACCTGAGAATTAAATTGTGGAACCTGAACCTGGCTACGGGTGACGGCAGGGAAGTTGACTTTGACAATGTGAGGATAAGTGACACCCCCATTCCAACCCCGGAACCGGCCACCATGCTGCTGCTCGGCGCCGGCCTGCTCGGATTGGCGGGCTTTGGCCGCAAGAAGCTACTACGCAAATAAGAACCTAGCGAATCGCTGGGACAAATGCATAAAATATAAAAGCAGGGCTGATTACCAGCCCTGCTTTTTTAGTTTTTCGTGTCTGAAGTAGGCCCTCTGGGCAAGGCGGGCTCTCGTGCTCTGTCGCCCTATAGTCTCCAACTCTCCGTTCTAGTCCCCGACACCTGAAACCTATGTGCTCCCTACGCCTTCTAATATCTGATCTCAGTCATCTGTATTCTGTCTTCTGTCGTCTGTCTTCTGTCCTCTAGCCCCCGACACCCGAAACCTGACACCGAAAACACATATATCCCCGCTGTCTTCTGCCCGACCCCGCCGCTTGAAAAGCGAAGGAAGGTGTGTCGCGTCTTAGACACAAGTCGAAAACGAGCCTGCCGCGGCGTAGCCCTAAAGCGAAGACGGGCTTGTCCTGCGCAGCCTGAAAGGCGAAGCAGGATCCTCTGCCCTCTGATCCCCGACACCCGAAACCTGACACCTGAAACCTATGTGCTTCCTCCGTTTTCCGTCCTCAATCCTTAGATCTCAGTCATCTGTCTTCTGTCTTCTGTCTTCCGTCATCTGTCTTCTGTCTTCTGTCTTCCGTCATCTGTCCTCTGTCGTCTGTCTTCCGCCCTATGCCCTCTGCTCTTTACCCTCTGCTCTTTGCCCTTCGCCCCCTGCCCCGCGGTTCCGGCCCTTGAACAAATAGGTAACGTCTCTGACGATCAGATATAGGGCTGGAACATACAGCAATGTCAGGAAAGTCGCCACCATGAGCCCGAAGCATAGGCTGACCGCCATCGGGACCAGGAATTGGGCCTGAAAACTGCGCTCCAGCAGCAAGGGAAAAAGTCCGGCAACGGTGGTGACCGAAGTTAAAAGTACCGGCCTGAACCGGGCCCGGCCGGATTCGATCACGGCCTTTTCGACATCGATCCCGCTGCGCACGGCCCGGTTGATGAAGTCGATCAAAATCAGGGAATCGTTGACCACGATTCCGGACAGCGCCACGATGCCGAAGATGCTGACGATCGTAAATTCCATGCCCAGCACCAGATGACCCATAATGGCGCCGATCAGGCCGAAGGGGATGGCCATCATAATGATCACCGGCTGGAGATAGGAGCGGAACTGGCTGGCCAGCAAAAGGAAAATACCCATCATGGCCAGAAAATAGCCGCTTTTGATGCTGTCCAGAGATTCCCGGGTGCGCTTCTCCTGGCCTTCCAGGGCATAGGTCAGGCCCGGATAGCGTTCGATCAGACCGGGCAGGAAATTGGCCTTCAGGTCGGCGACGATCACACTGGCATTGGCGACGGCTTCGTCGATATCCGAGAGCACCGAAATGGTTCGTTTGCGATCCACCCGGTTGACGACCGAATAGGATCGGCCGGGGATGATTTCCGCCACTTCCTCAATGGGGATCTGCTGGCCGTCTCGGGTGCGGATGCGCATGTCCTCAATCGCTGCCAGGCTGCGCCGCTCTTTGTCCGAATAGCGCACCATCACCTTGACGTCGTCTCGGCCCCGCTGAATGCGCAGGGCTTCATCCCCGTAAAAGGCCTGGCGGACCTGGCGGGCCAAGTCCTGCATGGTGATCCCGATGGACCGGGCCCCCTCCTTGACCCGGATCTTCTGCTCCTGCTTGCCGGGCTTGAAATTGTCGGTAATGTCGAAGGTACCGGGATAGGTCGCTATTTCGGCCTTCAGCTCGGCTGCGGCCTGCTTGAGCTGGTCGAAATCCTGGCCCCTGAGTTGTATGTCGATGGGATTGCCCGCCGGCCCCCCCTCCAGGGTGGCAAATTGCAGGCGCTCCACGCCGGGGATTTCCCCGATCAGCTCGCGCCAGCGGGCCAGAATCGCGTGGGTGGAAATATCGGGGCGCTTTTCCGAAGAAGCCAGCTCCAGCCAGACTTCGCCGACGTGGCTGCCATACTCGGGGGGTTTCCAGTCCCGCCGGGGGATGGCCCCGACAATTGAAAAGGCGTTCAATACCAACCGGCCGTTTTGCGCCGTAAATTCCGGATAGACGCTGTTGAGCTGAAACGATTTGCCCTCAAGGTGGGTGACCGTGTCCTCGGTTAATTTAAAGGGCGTGCCCAGGGGATAGACGATTTCGGCCACTATCCAATCGCTTTCCCCCTTGGGAAAAAAAACAAAGGCCACATACCCGCCCGCAATGATTCCCAGGCTGACGATCAAGACGCCGATTCCGATTGAAAATGTAAAATACTTGTTTTTAACCACGTATCTGATGGCCGGTGAATAAATCCGGTCGATGACGAATTGCAGCCCGCGCTCGATTTTACCACGCAGCTTCTCGTGCCAGGCGGTGAACTTGCGGTCTCTTTTTTCGGTTTGCTCCAGGGCGTGATGCAAATGGGTCGGCAGAATGATCAGCGCCTCACCCAGTGACACGATTAAAATAATGATGACGGCCATGGGCATGACCGCAATGAATTTGCCCATGATCCCGGCGATGAACAACAACGGCGTGAAGGCCACGATGGTGGTGCTGATGGCCATTATCACCGGTCCGCCGACCTCTTTCAATCCGTCGACGACGGCAGCGGCAGGGGATTTGCCACGGGAATAATGGGAATAGACATTTTCCCCGACGATGATGGCATCATCCACCAGGATTCCCAGGGTCATGATAAAGGCAAACAGGGATATCATGTTGATGGTTTGGTTGAAGCCGTTGAGGGCCACAAAAGCCGCCATGAAGGAAATCGGGATACCGAGAGCCACCCAGAAGGCCAGCCGCAGATTCAAGAACAGTGCCAGGGCGATAAACACCAGCAATATCCCCTGCAGACCGTTGCGCAGCATCAGGTCGATGCGGTCCTGAACCATGACGGAAATGTCCCCCCAGACAGCGACCTCGAGATCTTCGGGGATTTTGGATTTGTGGGTAGCGACATACTGGTGGGCAATATCGGCGATTTGAATGATATCCTGCTCGCTGGTCCGGCTGACCTGGACGATAGCCGCCTTTTTGCCGTTAAAGCGGGTCTTGAGGTCCAATTCCTCGAAGCCGTCGATGACCGTCGCCACCTGCCCCAGCCTGACGACGGTGCCGTCCGCCAGGGTGATCAGGGGAATTTTGGCAAACTCCTGGCCGGTGTAGAGCTGGCCCTTGGCCCGTATCAGAATCTCCCCCTGTTCGGTCTTGATTTTACCACCTGGAAGATCGATGCTCCCTGATCTGACTGCAGCAGCTACCTGATCAAAGGTAAGTCCGTAACGGCGAAGGTTTTCCTCGGACACTTCAACGGCGATTTCGTAGTCCCGGACACCGACAAGATCGATCTGGGTAATCGAGTCGGGTTGTTTGAATTTGAAGGGTTTCAGAATAGACCCAACCAGGGCCTGCAGACCACCGCTTTTCTCCCGGGACACGAATTCGGCATCCAGAAGATCGTCCCGGATGCCTTCTGCCACCTTCCGCAGGCGTGCTTCGGAAACTTCACCGAAAATTGCCACGGATATGGTGGGGTCCTTGTTGATGATCTCCATGACAACCGGTTCTTCGGATTCCTCCGGAAACGTATCGATGCGATCCACCTCGGCCTTGATCTCGTCTAAGATTTTCTGGGCATCCGCCCCGGTTTCCAATTCGGCCAGAACCTCGCCGTTGCCTTCCCGGGCTGTCGATATGAGGCGCTCGATACCCTCGATGCTCTCGATGCGCTCCTCGATTTTAATGCAGATGCCTTCTTCGACTTCTTCCGGACTCGAACCTGGGTAGGGAACCGAAACAACGATCATGTCCAGGGAAAACTGGGGAAACATCTCCCGGCGCATGTTCATCACCGTAAATATCCCGGCCAGGATGATAAACATCATGATCAGGTTGACGGTGACGTTGTTCTTTATGGACCAGTTGCCTAGTTTTTCCATGGCTTGTCAGATGACAGAGGACTGAGGACAGAAAACAGATGACCGATGACAGATGTCGGTAATGCAGGGATCAGTCAAATGTCTGCCAATTAGCTATTAGCTTGAATAGCATGGCGTTGACATCATCATATTTTCCGTCAAGATTATTATGTGACGCCTGGGCTATATAACCGCAGCTGAGCGCAAAATCCAACCACCCTCTAGTTTCTTCAGAGGATCCCAATGAATCATTTAGATGTCTTATGAACACATTTTGATATTTTCTTTTCGCAAATCCTTCACGTATATTTATTGCCACAGACCTGGAGGCGCGCCGAATTTGATCCGTCAATGAATAACGCTCTTCTTTCGGAAAATTGAGGGTAAGATTAAATATCTCCATGGCCAGTTCAAAGGCCAGATTGTAAACCTTCAGATCTTTAATGTTTTTAATCCCCAATTTGCCCCTACCTCCTAAGCCGCAATTTCAAAGCTATTGTTTTCTGTTGTTTACCACCCTTCCATTCTCTGACCTCTGTCCCACGCATAATGTTCCTTATTTGTGTACTCGGTCCCCATAATTCCGCCATTCGTCTTCTGTATTCACTCCTCTTATCTCCGTCCTCGGTCTTCTGTCATCCGTTTTCCGTACTCTGTCCTCTGACTTCTGTCTTCTGTCATCCGTCCTCTGTCTTCCGTCATCCGTCCTCTGACCTAATCCTCACCCGCATTCCGTCCACCGGTGAAGAGAGCGGGGATTTTATGATAAGATCGCCGGGGGCCAGGCCGTCTTCGATCACCACGGTGTCTTTGTAACCCCTCAGAATTTTGACCCGGTTTGACTTCAGGGTCTTGTCCTTGACCGTGTAGACCACATTTCCGGGGTACACCAGGTACCTGGGCAGGACAAACACATCCTGGATTTTTTTGCCCTTGATCAGGACCGTCACAAACATCCCCGGCCTTAGGCGCAATTGACCTTTTGCCTGCTTTGAGCCTGGGTTGTCATCGACTTCGATTACCATCGGCAGGGTGCGGGTGCGTTGATCCATCATCGCCTTTATCCGGGCGACGCGGCCGTTCCATGTTTTTTTGCTGCCCCCATTGTTAAAGACAACATCGGCTGAAATCGGCGTTTTCTGTCCCATGTCCTCGGGAAACCAACCGAAATCCTTGGCTGGAACCTGGACCTCGATGTCCAGTTCTCCGGCGCTGTAGATTTGCCCCAGCTGCTGGCCGACGTTAACGTGCTGGCCCACCTCGACGGCTTTCTGCAGGACCCAGCCGTCAAACGGCGCGACGATGCCTGATCGCTCGAGGTCCAGCAGGGCCTCCGCATGCATGACCTTGGCCATATCGCGGGCGGCCATCAGCTGCTCCTTCTGGGGGCCGATCACCAGGGCCATCTGGTTTTCAAGGGTTTGCAGACGTTCCCGGCTGGCCAGATAGGCCTGTTCGGTCTTGTCCAGCTGGGATTGGGCGATAACTTTTCGATCGATGAGCTTCTTCAGCCGCAGATATTCATTTTTGGCCAATTTAACGTCGGATGTGGCAATTTTTATTCTGGCCTTGAGGTTGACGACTTCCTGCTTCAGGCGCTTGAGTTCCGCTTCGGCCTGTTTAATCTGCACCGCGCGCCGCTCGACCGCCAGACGGTACGACCGGGGATCGATCTGAATCAAGCGTTTGCTTTTCTCGACGAAACGCCCCTCTTTAAAGGCGGGGCTTATGTCGACGATTTGCCCTGGGACTTGGGCGACCAGTTTGAGCGACTCGCGCGGCGCGACGGTGCCAAAGGTCTCCACTACCATTTCGACATCTTCGGTTTCAGCCGTCAAAACTTCGACCAGCAGCCCCTTGTCAACCGGGACCCGCCGTTCGGCCTTGGGCCGCATAATGACCAGCACAACCGCTATGACCAGCGCAATGCCCAACACGACAATCACCCGTAGAGTTTTGAACAAACCGCCTTTTTTCATGGGAATATACCCCTGTCGCACGCCGTAAAACCCGTAATGACACCCTGAGGTTTCGAATGCGAGATGTCCAGACTGCCTCAGGTCCGAACGTCTGTTCGACAATCGCGGGTTAGAAATGCATATTATATCAATTTATAAATATTTCGAAAATTAAAATATTCTAAATCCAATTATAAGAGCTTTGACAACGGTTTTCAAGTTTTTTTAAGCCAACGGAGCGATTCCGGCATCGGCACTACCAGATAAAAAGCCGCCTGCTCCGGTCGGACACAGGCGGCTTAGCATGCAGCAAAACGGGAGCTGCACCCCCAAGGGGATGGTGGAGAAAAAAGGATCAATCAAAAACAGGTCGAGTGAATCACTAGCCTTCCTGGATTTTCTCCGTCAGAACAGGAACGAAATCGAGAAGATCCTCTACCACACCCACATCCGCCACCTGCAGGATCGGCGCTTTGGGATTCTTGTTGACAGCGACGATAAAGGGGTTGCCCTTGATCCCGCCCATATGCTGGAAAGATCCGCTGATTCCAAGGGCCAGGTAAACCTTGGGTTTGACCGTTTGGCCGGATGTGCCGACCTGACGGGATTTTTCCAGCCACTTGGCATCTACGATCGGCCGCGAACAGGAAACCACGGCCCCCATGGCCTCGGCCAGTTCATCGGCGATCTCGATATTATCCTGATCCTCGATCCCCCGGCCAATCGATACCAGAACATCTTCTTTGGTAATATCGACATCTCCGACTTCCGCCTCTACAACTTCCAGAAACCGTCTGCCGACCGTCAGGTCTCCGACTTCAGCCGATTTGTCGATGATCTGCCCGCCGACCGATCCGGTTTCATCGCTTTGAAACGCACCCGGCCGGACATTGATGACGGCCCCGGTGGAAATATCGCAGTCAACATGGGTGCTGACCTGTCCACTGTATTCCTGACGGATCACTTTGAGGGCGTCGCTCTCCAGGCCCTCAAAATCCACGACGTCCGGTATGAAAACGGAATCCATTTTAATCGACAATCCCGGACCGAGGTCCATCCCGAAGGTATCGTGGCCTATCAGGACGACGGCATCCCCGGGCAGCACATTCACCAGCAGCTTGCGAATGGCTTCGGCGTTGGGGTAGGCCAGGGCAGCGCTATCGAATTTCCAGACTTCCTGATAGGCTACCGCCATTTCATTACAGACGGCCTCGAGATCGGCCCCTGAGCCGGTAACGATGGCCGTTGCGCCGGCGTCCGCATCAATCCTGCCGGCTGCCTTCAACAACTCCAGCGCGGTATCCTCGGCCTTGCCTTCCTTATGTGTAATATATGCAAAAACCTGTCCGGCCATTATTTGAGCCCTCCTTTGGCTTTTAAGATTTCGATCAGTTTTTCGGCAATCTCTTCAGAGCTTCCTTCGAGAATCTCGGCACCTTCTCCGAGCTCGGGGACAAAATAATCCACCCGTTTGACCCGTGCACCGGCCTGGCCGACCGCATCGGCGCCAACGCCGAGATCACCGCTTCCCCAGACGGGGATATCGACCGAGGCAACCTTGCGAATGCCTCTAATCCCGACATAGCGCGGTTCGTTGATCCCGGTCTGGATCGACAGCACACAGGGCAGATCGATTTCATTCATTTCCTGGTTGCCGCCTTCGATCTCACGTCCGACCTTCAGCTTTTTGTCGTCAATCACCTCGACGGCATTGACAACCGAAGCATAGGGCACATCCAACATGGCCGCCAGCATCCCGCCGACCTGTCCGGCGCCGTCATCAGCCAGGGCTCCGGTGAGAATCAGGTCATAATTGCCCTTGTCGACGGCAGCCTTGAGCAGAGTCGCTATCCCTTTGCCGTCAGATCCCTCAAAGGCGTCATCGGAAAGCAGAATACCGTTGTCGGCCCCCATAGCCATTTCCCTTCTGACCACTTCTTCGGCGTCCTCGTCGCCAACAGATATAACGGTCACCGATCCGCCGACATTGTCGACGATCTGGATGGCTTCTTCCACCGCATAGTTGTCCCATTCATTGACCGAATACACGAGATCGTCCCTTTCGATATCGAGGCCGTCAGCGGCGACTTCAATCTCGTTTTCGGCGGTATCGGGGACCCTTTTGACACAGACCAAAATTTCCATACCTTTTCCCCCTATTTATTTGGTTGAGTTAATTTAATCAGTTATGAATACTAATTTCTGGAATCGTATAAAAAAATCTCAAATTACCAAATCCAATAAATGTTTTTCAAAAACATGCACTATGCTTCCGTGATCAACTGCTCTGCGATCAACTCACACAGGTCGATCGCTTCCATCTGGCCTTCCAGACCGGCCACCTTGATTGCATCTTCGATGTTCACCAGGCAGAAGGGACAGGCCGTCACGATGACATCGGCCCCGGCCGCCTTGGCCATCTCAACCCTGACCACCCCCATGCGCTGTTCTTCTTCGGGTTCATAAAAAAGCATCAATCCGCCGCCACCGCAGCAAAAGGAGCGATCGCGGCAGTCGCCCGCCATCTCGACTCTGATCAGGCCGGGGACGGCATCGAGGGCCGCGCGGGGGTCGTCATAAAGACTGTTGTGCCGGCCCAGATAACACGGGTCATGGTAAGCATAGCGTTTATTGGTGTCTTCTAAAGGCTTGAGGCGAATTTTTCCCGCCCTGATATTTTTGATAATTGTCTGGCTGATATGCTCCACCGGCTGGATGTCGTTGTAATCTTTTTTCAAGGCGTTGTATGCGTGGGGATCGGCGGTCACAATGCTGTTGACGCCGGAGTTGGCGATGGCATCGCTGTTTCGATCTTTGAGATCCTGAAACAGCATTTCCTCGCCGAACCGGCGGACCTCGTGACCGCTGTCCCTTTCAGCCTTGCCCAGAATACCGAAATCGATGCCGGCGGCATTCAGGATTTTGGCGGTCGCCCGGGCAATTTCCTGCATGCGGTCATCAAAGCTTGAAATGCTGTCCACAAAATACAGCGTCTCGGCGGACTTGCTTTTTTCCAGTATTTTCACGGTGACGTCTTCGTCCAACTCTTTGGTCCAATCGGCCCGCTTGCGCTCCATCTTGCCCCAGGGATTGCCGCGCTTTTCGAGTGCTCGCATGGGTTTCTGCAGGGACTGGGGCACCATTCCCTCATCCACCATCCCGCGCCTGAGGTCCACCATCTTGTCGATATACTCGATTGCAAGCGGACATTCCTGCTCGCAGGCCCCGCAGGTGGTGCACGACCATATCTCATCCTCACTGTAGATATCGCCGATCAGCGGTTGAGGCTCACGGCCACTGCCGCCGACGATCGGATAGTGTTTAAAGGCGTAGTCGCGCCCCTTGATCGATATAAACCGGGGCGACAGCGGGCGGCTGACGGCGTTGGCCGGACAGCGGTCGGAACAGCGGCCGCAGTCGGCGCAGGAGTAAAAATCCAGCATGTGCTTCCAGGTGAAATCTTCGAACACCTTGACACCGAAAGATTCCAGGTCGTCGAGCCCTTCCTCGTCGACCCCGTGGCGAACCGGTTTGACATTGCCGCGCTCAAGGCGCATAAAAAAGACGTTGAACAGGGACAAGACCACGTGAAAGTGCTTGCCCATGGGCAGGAAGCACAGGAAAAAGAAGAATACAACGTCATGGACAAAATAGCTGGCCGAATGCAGGGTCTGCAACGCCTGCGCCGACGTTGCCCCCAACAGGAGTTTGAAAAACCACACCAGGGTCAAGGGTGCCGCAAAGGGCGCATGCAGCCCTTTTTGGGTTTCAGCCGCGATCAGGCTGGCCTCGAAAAGGCTTTCGCTGATCACCAGCGTAGCGATGAGCCCGAGCACCAAAAGCGCCTCCCAGGTATGATCCCGACCGTACTGCGGCGGCACCGCGTAGCGCGCCGGTTTGAAAAAAGCCCGGCGGATGGCGGCCACGGCCACGGCAATCAGGACCCAGGTGGCGGCATAATCCTTGAGAATATTGTAAAAATTCCCGAACCCGCCACCGAAACCCGGCAGTGTGAAATCCTCCACGAATCCGATAAAAACCAGCTGGGTGGAACGGGCCCCGAGGATCAAGAAACCGGCAAACAGAAAAATATGAACCACCCCGGCCAGCATGTAGCGCGGGTGCCGCCACTGGGCCAGCCAGATCTTCAGGACTGCACGGACCCGGTCGGCATAGTGGTCAAAGCGGTTGTCGGGAGCGGCCTTTAGCAGCGGGATAAGCCGTTTGTACATGATATAGGCAAAAATCCCCACCCCGGCCAGTGGGATCAGGCTATATATAAAGCTGGCTGGAATGCCGAGAATCGAGCCGGCAGACGGAGCTATTAAGGCAGGTTGCATATCGTTATCTCACTCTCCTTCCGAGACGACTGCAGCAAAAATATATTGCAAGAATCCCGATAAGTTAATCATTAAGCCCGGTTATAAGCCAAGGCGATTCCTTATCATGAATGCCGCATGCAGACAAGGCCGAGCTATTACAAAAGCGAATGTCGAATAATGAGTGTCGAATGTCGAAGGAATGTATTCTGTCTATTTTTAAATAGCTTGAGCGAAGCGATTCCTCCCTTCGACATTCTGCGGTTCAGTGTTCTGCGGTTCGCTTTTTGATTTTTTCAGAAATGCTGATTACAGTATTTTTTCCGCCTTCCCCATTCCGATTTCCGAATTCGTCTATTTCCCCCCAAAAGCATCTTCGGCTATATCTATGGCCGCCGCGTTGGTTTCGAGGATGGCATCCATTTTGCCCAGGCTCGTCGGCAGAATGCCGTGAATGAAAAACTCGGCACTTTTTAACTGGCCCTCATAAAAGACCGCATCCTTTTTCTTGGCACCGTTTTCCAGCTTGCGGGCTGCAATGGTGGCACGCCCCAGCAATTGCCAGGCTAAAATCACATCCCCGGCCACCTCCATAAACGGATAGGCATGGGCAAAGCCCGCCATCACTTTGGGTGACATGGCCGTCTGTCCTAAGTGCAGTGCCACCTGACCCAGTTTATTGAGCGCTTTTTCAACTTTGTCGGCAAACCCGGCCGTCTTGGTCTCAGCCCTGGCATCGGCAATGGTCGTTTGAATCTCGACCATTAAATCCATGATCGGCATGCCCTTGTTCATTCCCAGCTTTCTTCCCAGCAGGTCCATGGCCTGAATGCCGTTGGTCCCTTCGTATATGGGCGTAATGCGGCAGTCCCGCATTAGCTGCTCCATGGGATATTCTTTGATATAGCCGTAGCCGCCGTAAACCTGGATGCCGAGGTTGCAGACCTCCAGGGCTTTGTCCGACACATAACCCTTGGCCACCGGTATCAGCAGATCGATGATGCCCTGGTATTTGACTTTTTCCTCCTCATTGTCCGAAACATCTATTCTGTCTTCACAAAAGCCGACGTAGTACAACAGGCTTCGCATCCCTTCCACATAGGCTTTCATGGTCAGCAACATGCGTCTGATATCCGGATGCTGGATGATGGGAACCGAGGGAGCGCTTTTGTCCATCATGTTCAAAAGGTGGCGGCCCTGAACCCGCTGCCTGGCATAATTGACGGCATGCAGGTAGGCTGATGTGGCGCAGGCAAAGGCCTGGATACCCACCAGCAGGCGCGCGCTTCATTCATCATCACGAACATCGCCCGCATGCCCTTGTTTTCCTCCCCCAGAAGCAATCCCCGGCAGCGGCCCTTGCCGCCCAGCGACAGGGAGCAGGTGGCGTTGCCGTGAATTCCCATTTTCTCTTCAACTCCGGTACAAACCACATCGTTGGGCTCACCCAGGCTGCCGTCGTCATTGACCCAGATCTTGGGTACGATGAACAGTGATATGCCCCCGGTGCCTTCCGGCGCCCCCTCGATGCGGGCCAAAACGGGATGGATGATGTTTTCGGCCAGATCGTGCTCCCCGGAGGAAATGAAAATCTTGTTGCCGGTAATCGAATAGGTCCCGTCGTCATTTTTGGCAGCCGATGTTGTCAGCGCGCCGACGTCGGAACCCGCTTCGGGTTCGGTCAGCAGCATGGTGCCGGTCCACTTGCCGCTGTAGAGGTTCTTTAGAAAAAGATTTTTCTGCCCGTCGGTGCCGAAGGTCTCCACCAGTTTGCCGGCACCGTGGGTCAGGCCGGCATACATCATAAAGGCGAAGTTGGCGCCGTTCATGTAATCGCTGGCGGCCAGGGCCACGGCCCGTGGCATGCCCTGTCCTCCCCAGTCCGGGTCCTCGATCATGGCCAGCCACTCGCCCTCTTTAAACAGCTTCCAGGCCTTGTGAAAAGACGCCGGCACCGTAACCTTGCCCGCATCAAAGCGGGTGCCTTGCAGGTCACCTTCCGTCTGGGTCGGCAAAATCTCCTTGATCGCTAAATTGCGGGCTTCGGATACGATAAGGTCTATGGTTTTGCGGTTGAATTCAGCATATAGATCATGTTTGCTCAACTCCTCTACCCGCAGCTGCTCGTGAAGGACAAAATCGACATCCCTTCGATCTGCAATTTGTTGTGCCATTTTTCCTCTCCTTATTTACTCAACGCTCCCGATTCCCCTGATAAAAAGATCCACCAGGGGATCGGCCATGGAAACAAGATCGTAGTTCTTATCCGAATGCAGCCAGGTGTTGATGACTTCATCGACGGCTCCCAGAATAAAACGCTTGACCAGGCCGACATAGAGATCCTTGCGAATGCTGCCTTCCTGCTGGCCGGTCTCGACGATTTCAGATACCAGGTCCTGGTACATCTTGGACATCTCCCGGATCTGGGCTTCGGCCAGGCGGCTGCTCTGATGCGTCTCAACCTGATACACCACCGCCATGTTTGAATCCTTTTGAAATTCCATCAGGTGCCGCCGGATCAGGTTGCGCAGCTTGTCCAGACTGTTGTCGGACTGGTTGACTGCCGCCCGGAATCCATCGAAAACCTGTTTGGTGCGGTAGTTGAAAAACTGCACCAGAATGTCGTCTTTATTCTTGAAATAAAGATAGATGGTGCCGTCCGCCACGCCGGCCTCCCGGGCGACCTGGGCAATGGTCGACCGGCTGAAGCCCTGGCGGGCAAAGACTTTAATGGCCGCCTCCAGGATAAGATGGTACTTGTTGTTCTTTTTGTTGTTAATTTTAGACCTCCCGTCTTGAAATTCCCCCGGAACCTAAAATGAATGAATGCTCATTCATAATACAGGGCCGAAAAGCCCCTGTCAAGTCTTTATTGAAATTCGCCGAATTAAATCAATAAATTAATTTAATTATGTATATTAAATGGTTATTTGATTATAATCTGGCATATATATCAGTCGCATGATAGAAGTGAATGATGACATGACAATGAACGAATATTCATCAACAGCTTCAGCGTCCTTCAAAAATTCGGTCTGAAATATTGGGCGGAGGCGGTTTTTGAACCCGTCACCGACTTCGATGATGAACAGTTGATTTGTGCTTTCTTATGTAATATGAATTTTGTGAATGTCCGCATGCCGCCGTTGCCGGAAAGTCTGTACGACGGCATCGTCTACAAACAAGGAATTCTAGCCATGCTTAAAAAGTGGACCGCCCTTTTAGCGCTCGGATTAATCAGCATTTCAGGCTTTTTGGCAGTTGATGCGGCCCGATCCCAATCGAAGCTGAAGGTGGGCATCAGCCCGTTTTCACCGTTTGTGATGCTAGACGGCCAAGAACCTTCGGGGGTGTCCATCGATTTATGGAACCAGATAGCCCTTGTCCTGGATTTCGAATATGACTTTGTTGAGTGCACGGGGGTGGCCGACAAGCTCAAACGCTTGCGCGACGGGCAAATCGATGTCGCCATCGGCGGGATTACCATCACCGAGCGGCGCGAAGAACAATTTGATTTCACTCATCCGATGTTTCACACCGGGCTTGATATTTTAGTACTCAAATCGGAAGAATCCAGCATCGTTTCATTTCTATCCGCGATCTTTACCAGGAACAAACTCATGGTGATGGCCGGAGTCCTGCTTTTGATCGCGGCTGCCGGCCATATTATCTGGCTCGTTGAAAGAAGCAGCAAAAAAACCACCACCATGTTCAGTCATAATTATTTTCCCGGCGTTTCCGAAGGCATGTACTGGGCCCTGGTCACGGCCAGCACCGTCGGCTATGGTGATAAGGTGCCGAAACGTTGGGTTGGAAGGATATTGGCCGGAGTTCTGATCCTCTTGTTTTTACCCGTATTTGGCTACTTCATTGCCCAGCTGTCAGCAGATATGACCGTCCGAAATCTCAAACACAACATTGCCGGTCCCGAAGATCTGGTCGGCAGAATGGTAGCTGTCGTGAAGGGGACGACCAGCCATGAGTATATGCAACGGGAGCGGTCGAATCTTTATACGTTTGAAAGTGTGCAGGAGGCCTATCAGGCCTTGCGACTGGAAGCCGTGGAGGCGGTGGTTTATGATGCCCCGAACCTGCATTACTATGCCAACGGCGAAGGCAAAGGCAAGGTCGAAGTGGTTGGCAAACTGTTTGCCCCCCAGGACTACGCCATCGTGGTGCCCCAGGGAAGCAAATTGCGTGAAAGAATCAACCGGGTATTTCTAGCCCTGCTGGAATCCGGAGACATTCAGCAAATCCGGTCAAAGTGGTTCGGAAAGGAATGAAATCCGGTTTTTTAAGCACTTCTGATAAAAATGCTGTCAGCCAAGAAAATTAACTGCAATATTATTTATCTCACGCCAAGACGCAAAGACGCAAAGGAAATAGCTAATATTATGATTTATCTTGGCGCCTTGGCGTCTTTGCGTGAAAATGAACAGTTTCTTCCTCGATCAGACCGGCCGTTTTTTTGGCCGGAGGAAGCGCTTTGAATTGAAAACCAATAACGCCCCCATTGAGCGATTCTCGCTCAATGGGGGCTTCAGTTATTGCCGCCTGTCTGCCGGTCGATAATATTCAGGATATCCCTGCCGATGGGGTTGTTCGGGTGTTTGGCGACCATTTGGACGGCTATCTGCCTGGCCCGCATAAATCGCTGTCTTTTCAGGTAGTGATCCGCCAGGGCATACAGGTAATCGAGGTTGTCCGGTTCGAGTGCAAGGGCGGTCAGCAAGGCGGATTCAGCCTCGGCATCCCGCTGCAACTGCTGGAGCAGCAAACCTAGATTGTAGTGCACCCGCGAGCGCTGCGGCAGACCGGCGGCTGCCGCCGTCAGAGACCGGGCGGCCGCTTCGAATTTGGCCCGCTCGGCCAGCAGCAACCCCAGCGAGTACTGCACCTCGTATAATTCGGAGTGCGCGGCAACCACTTCGCGCAGCAGCACTTCGGCTTCATCTTTGCGCCCCATTTGATTGTAGAGCATGGCCAGATTAACCTTGGCCGGATAGAATTGATCATCGATTCGAAAGGCTGCGCGATAGTGGTCGATTGATTTTTGCGGCTGTCCGAGGTTGGCATAGAGATTGCCCAGGTTGTACCTGCCAAAAGCGAAATCTGCCGAATATTCCATGGATTCTATGTATTCGGCCAGAGCGCTGCGGTATACTTTCTGCTGCCCGGCGTCCGGTTGAGGCGCCGCTGTTTCAGTCAACCGCCGGGCGGCTTCGGTCCGGACGGCTTTGACCGGGTCGTAAAGGATGGATCCCAGCAGTTCAATCTGTGTTTTGCTGTCCGGCAGGTTGATGTGATCCGCGGCGGTTCGTCGAATCAGGGCCTCGTCATCCATGAGCGCCTGCTGGTAAACCCCGGCGGTCGCGGCCGCCGGATAAGATCCCAGCAGCGACAAGGCTGTCGCCCGAACAATCACCGGGTACAGGGGATCTCCTGCCAGCCGGATCAGGTCATCAACAGCCGCCGGCAAACCCCGGCGGCCGGCATCGATGACGGTCCCGTAATGGGCGCGGCGCCCCGGGCCATACCATCGGGTGATATATTCATCCGCCCATTGGGCTGACTTGTCGATATGGCAGCGGCTGCAGGCGTTGGGCGTACCGAGCTTGGTGCTCAGATCTGGTCGCGGAATCCGAAAACTGTGGTCGGGCCGGTAATCATTGACCATGTAGTAGCGTCCCGGCATGTGACATTGGGCGCATTGGGCGCCGGTGCCGACTTCGAACAGCACCCGGCCGGCCTCATCTTTGATGGGCTCGCCCTTTTCACCCTTTTGTTTGTGGAAATGATGCGCTTTGGTGTCATAGACGCCCGCCCGGTGGCACTGCAGGCAAAGCCGGTTTCCCGACCTGACTGTCTTGATGCTGTGGACATCATGACAGTCACTGCACCGAACCCCGCGCTCGTACATCTTGCTCTGGGTAAAGGATCCATAGACGTAGACTTCCTCCAGGATCTGCCCGTCGGCAAAATAAAGATTCTGGTTGAGCAGGCTGGGCAGCATGGAGTCCATCAGATCGGGCTCGGCATGGGTGTAGTCGCCCAGGATGGCCCGCCGGGAATGGCAGGGGGCACAGAGCTCAACCTGGGCGCGTGAATCGATCCCGGCTGTTACGACCTCCAGCCGGTAGTTTTCCGTCTCCGGCCGAGCCATGTCGGGCAGTTGCGCCCAGGCCACATGACGCGAACCGGGGCCATGGCAGGCTTCACAGCTGACATCGATTTCCGACCAGGTCGTGCTGTAGGTACCGGTGGCAATATCGTAATTCTTCTTCAAATTGGTCGAATGGCATTCGGCACACATGCCGTTCCAGTTCTGACCGGCGTTGGTCCAGTACAGCCAGTCGCCCGGCTCCAGCGGAGCATCCGGGTAGAGGTGGAACCATTTGTTTTCCCTGACATCCCAGGCGATCGGCAGACATTGCAGACGCCCCCCCGGAAAAGCCACCAGATACTGCTGCAGGGGATAGGCTCCGAAGGTGTAGACAATTTCAAAATCGCCCATTTCACCGCCCGGACCCCGGGTGTACACAAAAAACCGGCCGTTGCGGCGGTAAAACCGCGAAGTTATGTCAAAGTATGTGAAATAGGAATCTTCGAAGTTGCCCAGAACGCTATTTTCATCAGCCTCGGCCATGGCCAGGTCGTGATGGGAGCCCCGCCATTTATCAAATTCGGCCTTGTGGCACTCAACGCATTTTTGACCGCCGACGAAATCGGCCACCGGCAAAGACTCGGCCGGTGGGGGCGAGTACTTCTGTTTGAGCACATAGGCCGGGATTGACAGAATGATAACAACGGTTGCAATAATTCCGGTAATTTTCCAGTTTCTCATATTAGGATAGAACAAGCGTATAAAAAAGATCGGGTTCTTCTACAAAATAGTTGATGTAAATCAAGTCTTCTTCCTTGGATATACGGCCTGTCCGGAACTAAACTCACTGCGTTTGATCGGATTGCCCGTCTTGATTTTGACCACATCATTTTCTATGGCAACCGCATAGATATCCAGCGCTCGGGGGGCGGGTGCATTGATGACGCTGCCGGTGATGTCAAAAGCAGAGCCATGACATGGGCATAAAAACCTACTTTCTCTTTCCACCCAGGGCAGCGTACAGCCCAGGTGCGTGCATTTGTGTGACAAGGCCAAGAAGCCGCCGTCTTCCAGCCGCGCCAGGTAGAACCTTCCCTGCACAAAGGCGGTCACTGAGTTAGGGCGAAATTTATCGACCTTACCGCCGACCACCACCGAGCCGGGGCTCTCCGGCGAAGCTTTGGATTTGTCCGGCCGCAGAAATGCAAAGGCAACCGCAATGAATTCCGCCACAGCCACCAACCCCAAACCCAGCCAAAGCTTGGTTAGAAAACTTCGGCGAGATGCGTCTTTCTCTCTATCCTTTGAATTCTCAGATTTCTTCTTGGCCATATGGAGAATGCCTCCTATCTATCTGGGGATTATTACCAAGGTATAGACGCATTTAACCGGCATTCATAAAGTAAAAATGAATGTTCACCAACCCGCTACTACCGAGTAAGAATTAGCCGGCGCGGCTAAAACCCGAAGCCTCGCCATGGCATTAAAAAACAATCAATTCTTACGTGTCATTCCCGCGCAGGCGGGAATCCAGAAAAGGTAACAATTAATAAACCTGTTTATGCACTTCAACCCCCCGCAAAGCCCTTTAGGGTATTGACGAGCGGTAGCAAATTCTAACCACTGATCCTATCGTACAAGTCCTCCCATCGAGGATTAAACTCTTCTATCAATCTCAATTTCCACTTCCTATTCCACTTTTTTATTTGCTTTTCTCTGGTTATCGCACTTTCGGCGGTTTGATGGACTTCGAAATAAACGAGATCTTTAATTTTGTATTTTTTCGTAAAACCTTGAACCAAATTATTCTTATGCTGCCATACTCTTTTAACCAAATCAGAGCTCATACCCGTATATAGCGTTCCATTGCGTCTGCTTGCCAGAATGTAGACGTAAAATTGTTTGTTCATTTTATATCTGGATTCCCGCCTGCGCGGGAATGACATCTGGATTCCCGCCTGCGCGGGAATGACATCTGGATCCCCGCCTGCGCGGGAATGACATCTGTTTTAGACCTCCCAGGGCCACATCAGCGCCATCCCGCTGCCGCGAAACCAGATGCATGTGACCGTCAGAACCATAAACGCAACCAGCATCAGAATAAAAACAGCCTGAACGGCTTCGTTGTTGGCGGCGCCGTACTTTTTTTTCATAAACCAGTAAAAGGCGAGGAGGCCTGTCAGAACCAGTGCCGCCGGTATTACGCCGTTGCTGACACCTGCAGGAAGACCCGGCAACCAGGCGGCCCAATCGATAAGGTATTCATCGGCCACGACATATAAAATGGTCAAAACAGCGGCAAGCAGCGCAGCCGCTACGGCGGTTTTCCGTCCCCGGTAAGAAACGAACCATATGCCGGCGGATTCGGTATCATATCGCAGGTAAGGCAGCATGAACAGCATCCCCAACGTGACGACCGGAATGATCAGCACTGCGAACAGCGGATGAAAATGCAGCAGCAGCTCCTGCAACCCGGCGAAATACCAGGGGGCTTTCGTGGGATTGGGACTGAGGCCCGGGTTGGCCTTTTCACCCAGCGGTGCGTCAACCAGAACCGCAGCAACCAGAATCAGCGCAACCAGTACGGCGGCGACCGCCAGTTCGCGCACTATCAGGTTGGGTATGGCGGCGACCATTGACCCCCGGTCGTGCGGATCTTCCTGAGGTCTGCGGGGTATCACAAGGCCGCCGGACTTGCGCACGCGCCAGAAATGAAAAGGCATCAGCATGAGCAAACCGGCGGGAATCAGGGCGGTGTGGATGGCATAAAAGTTGGACAGGGTTGCCGGTCCGATATCGGCCCCTCCCCGGACGAGCTTCTGCAATCCGGCACCGATGCCGGGAATGTATTCCAGCATGCCGGTACAGATGGTAATCGCCCAGTAGGCCAGCTGATCCCACGGCAGCAGATATCCGGTAAAGTTCGATCCCAAAACGAGAAGGAACATCGCCAGACCGATGACCCAGTTAAACTGCCGGGGCGGGTGAAATGCACCGCTGAAAAACACCCTTAAAAAATGCAGAAAAGCAACCAGCAATAAGGCATTGCCGCTCCAGTGATGAATGTTGCGGATCAGCCGGCCGAAAAGGATGGTGTCCTGCAGGTGGATGATGGAGGCGTAGGCGCGATCGGGTACCGGCTGGTAGATCAGCTTCATCATCAACCCGGTTGCAAAAAGGCCCACGACGAGCACAACTGCCATTCCACCCAACCCCCAGGTCAGCGTAAATTTCAGGGTGCGCTCGGGAAGTGAGCGCGGACGAAAATGCAGGATCAATCCATTGAACAGACTGCGGTAGTTCCTCTGCTCGGCAGGTTTTTGGAAGGTTCCGGGAAAAATGGAATACCAGAAGCGTTGAAAAAGATTCATCCGGATGCGTTGATTAACCCGGATGTTGCACGAAATTGATGAGAACTACTTGTTTTTGTTTCATATCGAAAATTGTGTACAGGAAAAACCCATTGTAACGCATATTTAAAACGAAAAGCTGGCCGGTTCTTTACTTTCATAATG
>Ga0209052_1000086_pt1 | contig 46821 bp, 37 predicted proteins | sample WorMetHEROISLAND_2_FD_187409 | JGI IMG/M metagenome (GOLD analysis project Ga0209052, IMG submission 187409) | Marine gutless worms symbiont microbial communities from Max Planck institute for Marine Microbiology, Germany - Olavius sp. 4 HERON... | ecosystem: Host-associated > Annelida >...
CATTATGAAAGTAAAGAACCGGCCAGCTTTTCGTTTTAAATATGCGTTACAATGGGTTTTTCCTGTACACAATTTTCGATATGAAACAAAAACAAGTAGTTCTCATCAATTTCGTGCAACATCCGGGCTAATTAAATTTGCGGCAAACCTTCATCTTCTTACGGCATGTTGTTATAAAATTTCATATTAGCGCCGCCGCTGGCTGCCAGCGGCGATTCTGATCGAAGAAGAAACTTAGTCATTGTACAAGAGTAGTGGCGGGGTTCATCCCCGCCAGCAAACCACCGTCGTTACTGGTACGGGCGGGGATAAACCCCGCCGCTACTTTATTTCATGGCTTAATTAAGTTTCATATAACTGGCTAACGACCTTTCACCCAGTTTTCATATTTAATCCGCTTCAGCTCGAACGTGCCTTTGCGCCCCCAGTAGTAGTCGTCCCCCAGCCGGCCGAGAATGCCGAACTGCAGATGATCCGGCAGTCCGTCGTTTCTCAGGCAGGCATCGTTGACGTGAAACATCACCACTTCTGCGATAACGAAATTGCGTCTCTCGCGATCTTGCCCGAATTCCAATAATTCCGTTACCCGGCACTCCATCTGGGCCGGAGATTCGGCAATTCGCGGCGGGCGGACCAAGGCGCTGTCCAAGGTCGTAAAGCCCCCCGGATCGACTTCGCTTTCGCCGGGGGGAAAATTCATGGCGGATATGATCATCCCCTTTTTCATAGCCTCGGTGGTCAGGTTGACGACCAACTCCCGGGTCTTGCGGGCGTTGGCCATGGTGTCCTTGTCAACGCCCTGGCGGGTGCCGATGGAGATGCCGACCACCGGCGGGTGCGCGGAAACCACACCAAAAAAACTGAACGGCGCCACGTTGACCGTACCGGCTTCATCGACGGTGCTGACAAGGGCGATGGGCCGCGGGACGACCAGATTGCGCATAATGCGGTAGTTGCTTTTCTTATCGCCGTCTTTGGGGTCGATCTGCATGAATTAATTCCCCTATCGTCTTTATAGGTTTCAGTAGCTTTCAGGGAGTCGAAGAGCTATATTCGCGCCTTAAACTTCATAAAAATTAAAAGCGAACCGCAGAACCGCAGAATTTCGAATGCCGAATGTCGAAGGATGGAATCGCTCCTAGCCTGCGTCGCCAGGTTGGCGACGCAGGCTCGCTCAATCCCTTTTTAATAGACAGAAATCATCAATTCGATGTTCATTTGTTTCTTTATCGATCAGCCTGGACGCTTGCTGCCAGCGGCTGCGCTCATATGGAATCCCTCTTGTTTAAACCCAAAACAGGGTATTTATATCGTTCTCGTCGTCGTCCTTGTCCCCTTATTCGAAGACCATATTGGGTGCCGACCGGTGCCGAATGGATCGATGACGAGCACGAGGACAAGGACGGCATATCAGCCTGCGGTAGCAAATCCCGACACCTGAAACCTGACACCTCTGAAAACTCATCACGCGCGCTGACATCGACCAAAAGCTGTCGATGTGATGTCACCAAGCGGCTAGTATCCCGGCGCGTTTTCGACCTGCTCGAACCAGTCGAAACCCAGTGCCTTGGGGATTCGGCTGGTGGTGATCAGCAGCCGGGCCTGGCTGTCGGGATCGCTGTTGAAGTGCTGGTGAATGGAATAAGGCGGTATGTAGACAATGTCGCCTTCTTTCCACTCGAATTTCTTCGGCTCCTTGCTCCAGATCCAGGTGTAGTCATCCTCCAGCTCGAAATCCACATCCCAATGCAGGTCGTAGCCGGTTCCCTCCAGCACAAAGAACAGCTCTTCGGACATGTGGCGATGTTTGCCGGAACGCCCTTCCGGATCGAGGAACTGCATGTACATATCCAGGGCGCATTCCTTGGTGTTCATTTTTTCGTTGATGATGTGTTTGATCTTACCGTCCGGGGAATCCTCCCAGTACATTTCGCTGTATTTAACGATGCCTTTGCGGGCCGCGTAGTCTACTCTGAAGGCTTTGGATTCCTCCAGGGCCTGGCGGTAAAAGTCGGCCTTTTGATCTTTCCCCACAAATGCAAACTCTGATTCTTGATATGGCATGGTATTACTCCTTGTCTATCGAATGCGTTAACCTTCGGGATGAAAGTCCTCGTAGCCCGGCGGGGCATGGTCCGGCGGGTACTCGACCGTTTTTTGAAACAGCAGATGGGCGAACAAAAATACCGGCTTGGCCTTGATGATGATGTAGCGTGCCGGTATGTCGCCGTCGCAAAAATGCTGATGGACACAGGCGTTGTCCACGATGGCCGCATCCCCTGCTTCCCAGTCGATCCTGACGCCGTCGTGCACGTCGTGGCCCTTGCCTTCCAAAATGAACATCACGGCGCTGTTCATGTGGCCGTGCTTTTGCCCGTAGCTGTTGGGCGGCACCACATCGATGTGGGCCTCGAGCAGCTGGGTGATCATGTTTTGCTGCGGATTGACGACGTGCTTGCCGAATTTGGCCGGGCCCCCTTTAAACGCAATATCGGTGCTGCTGTAGACACGGGGCTGCTCGGTCAGGCGCTTGTAGATTTCGTTGTACTTGCCGGAGAGTTCACGCACGAAGATGCGCTTTTTCTGCCAGCGCTCCCATTTGACTTCTTTTTCCTCTTCTCCCATAATACCTCCTTGTGGCTTTGGGTTGGTTTGTTATAAAATAATTTATAAAATCTTACTATAAAATCACGGCGCCCCCGTCAAGAAAAAAGGGTTGTGAAAACCGGCTGTAATCCGCGTGCCGGATGCTGCCGTAACCGCTCACAGCGATGTCGTTGGGATGCCTGCCTGCATTTTCTTCTCCCCCATGATCTGCCGGATCAGGCCGACGCCCATCAGTACGACGCCGAAGAAAAAAAACAGTTGCATCCGCGTAAAAACGGCCGCCAGCGAAACCAGGGCCGCCAGCAGAAATGTGACGGTCTCGTCCCATCTGAGCCGCACGAGCAAAAAGTTGGACACCCCGATCTGAAGGGTGAAAATTACGATCAAAATAGCCAGGCCCTGGAGAAGTGAAGGCCACAAGCCCGCGTCGGGCTGCAGGATCGTAAGCGGTGCGTAGATGAAAAAAAACGGCAGCAGATACTTGGCAAAGGCGGCCTTGACGGCCTCCCACGAGGTCTTCCAGTAGTCGCCGCCGGCGATCTTGGAGGCCACCAGTGCGCCGATGGCGATGGGGGGCGTGATGTGGGAGGTGACCGCGGAAACAAAGCAAAACAGATGGGCCGACAGCAGGGGAACGCCCATCTTGATCAAACCGGGAACGGCCCCGACAGCCACCAGCATATAGGCCGCCGGTGTGGGCAGACCGATCCCCAGCAGCATCGAGGCCAGCATGGTGATGAGCAGGGCCACGGGAAGATTTCCGCCGCTCAGATCCTCGATGGCCAGGGGCAGCTTGATGGCCAGGCCGCTGGTCACGATGGCCGAGACGACGACCCCCAGCAAACCGCAAATCATGGCGATTTCGCTGGCCGAGCGGACGCCGTCGACGAGCTTTTGCAGTGTTTCGCGCCAGTTAAGACGATTCTCGGGGCTGAAAAAGCTGACGGCCAGCCCGGTGACCGCCAGGACGGCGAGACTCCAGAAGCCCACAAAGGGAAGGGTGTAGCCTTCGATCAAAAGCCCCACGAGGGTCGCCAGGGGCAGAATGAAAATCGGGGCGTTGATCAGCAATTGCTTTGCCTGGATGGGTTCCAGGCAGGCATCCACCCGCATTTTCCGGGCCGTCAGGGTGATGTACCAGAACACGCAGGCAAATTTTAGCAGGGCGGGTATGATGGCGGCCGAGACGATTTCAATATAGGGGATATTGGCAAACCCTGCCATGAGAAAGGCCGTGGCCCCCATAATCGGCGGGGTGAGCTGGCCGCCGTTGGAGGAGACGGTCTCGATCGCCCCGGCCTGCTCGGCGGAGTAGCCCCCTTCTTTCATCATCGGGATGGTAAAGCTGCCGGTGATGGTGATGTTGGCCACCGTGCTGCCGGTAACCGTGCCCAGAAGCGAACTGCCGAACAGGGCCACCATGGCCGGCCCGGCCTTCAGCTTCGAGCCGACCCAGCAGCCCAGACCCAAGATGAAGCGCATGCCCCCGAAGGCGTAGAGGGCGCCGCCGAAGAAAATGAACAAAAACAGATAAGTGGCCGACAGGTCCAGAATTTCGCCGTAGACGCCCTTGCCGCTTCCCAACTCCACGCTGAGCCACATCAGCAGCCGCTGGTAGGATATGGCCGGAACCGTAAACGGCGCGGGAAGATAGCGCCCGAGCACCAGATAGGCGATAGCCACGAAGCTGACGATGGGAAAGGTGCGGCCGAACACCATCCAGTTGCCCAGGATCAGAATGATGATGACCAGGGTTCCCACCAACAGATCCGTTTGCGTGGGAATGGAGGTGCGGTATTCCAGAATCTCGTCCAGCTCGATCATCAGGTAGCCGGAAGTCAGCACGGCCAGCAGCAGCAAAACCGCGAACAAACCCCAGCGCTTGGGGCTCGTCTCCGTCGACAGACGGGATAAAAACACGACGATCAGCGCCATCCCGAGGTGGGTGATCAAATGGCCGTCCGGGCTCTGGATCAAGGTCTGGGTGTAGGCCAGTTGATAGGCCGCCATTGCCAGGGCGAGCACCGCCAAAACAACCGCGGCAATCCTGCCGGTGGATTTCATCAAACCGTATGCGGCAGATCCCTCTTTTTGGGGTTCGTTAGCTTGCACCTGAATCTATCCCTGCTTTGTGCTTGAAAGATGTGAGTATCCGGCAGGCCCATATTTGAACCTGCCGGCGCTAGCGTCATTTTTCCAACGGTCTACTTGAGAAGCTCGGCCAGGTCTTTGAGCTCGATCTTGTGTTCGTCGTAAAACTTTTTCGCTCCCGGATGGGCCTGGTACAGTTTCAGCGACGGCATGGCCGCTTTGAAGGTCGCATTCATGTGGGCTCCCATGGGATTCCATTTGGCCCACTCTTCGGCCGGCGTTTCCCAGATGATTCGTGTGATCTCGTAGACGACTTTTTCATCCATGCGCTCATCGGCGATGAAAAAGGTCGGATCGTTGAAGGCCCAGATGGCCTGGGGCTGGGTTTTGGAATCGAGGGCCCCGGCCGGCACCCGCACGGGCAGCGTGGCAAATTCCATGTCTCTGACTTTGAGCAGAACCTCCCGGTCGAACCCGATGTAGTAAATCGGGCGCCGCGTCTCCAGCTTTTCAATAAAGCCGCCTTTGCTGAATTGCTCCGGATAGATGTGATTGAATATCATCATGGTGGCGTCCACCAGACCGTCCTTCAGTTTGTTCGCCCCGCCGCCGTAGCCGGTGTAAACATATTTGACCTTGTCGGCCACGCCGTATTGTTCGAGCACCGCCTTGTGGTCTGGCGTGTTGGCAGCACCCCTGCGGCCCACATCGATGGTTTTTCCAGCCAGGTCCGCGACGGTTTTCAGGTTTGGATCATAGGTCACAAAGCATTGGCTCATGGAGGTGGCATTGGCGATGAAACGGTCGCCGGTGTAGGTTCCTCTTTTCTCCCCCCAGGCATGACCGGGACGGTAGTGGATGTGGGAAAAGGAGTTGATGCCGATATACTCCTGAGGTTTTTCTTTGACCAGGTCGACATCCCCGGTGATGCCCGCAGTCGACACTGCCTCGGCCCGGAGCCAGGTGGATTTGTCGTTGATGAACTTGGCCAGGGCCTGGCACATCGAATACCAGGGCGACGTGGTTCGGCCGCCGGCAATCAGAATGTTGCGGGTTTCTGCCTGGACCTTATCAGCGTAGATTGATCCGGCGGCGATGGCGGCAATCAGCACCAGAGCCAAATAGATTGACTTTTTCATGGTGATATCCCCCTTTTGCATTGGTTGCTGTTAACCCAATTGTGCGACAAACGCTCAATTAGGCGTTATTCGACATTCCACTCGGCCTGAGCTCGTCGCAGGCTGTGGTTGTGCGGACTTTAGGTCACGTCTTTAGCGTGATTTGCTTTTTAACTTAATGAAGTATCATACGAGCGCCGGCCGCTGGCTAAAAGGCAGCCAGTCTGATCAAAAAAGAATCTGCTTATTTTCACGCAAAGACGCCAAGGCGCCAAGATAAATTATAATATTAGTTTTTTCCTTTGCGTCTTTGCGTGAGATAGATTTTTCGTAGTTTCATATAAGTAATAAGTACCTGCATCCGGGGCAACGGTGCATTCCCGGCAGCACCTGGCGCATTCAGGCCAGTTGCTGTTTGAGATCCGTCACCGTAAATCCCAGGCCGAGTGCTTCTAAAAATTCTTCGGTGGGTCTGCCGTCGTCGGCCAATCCATAGGAGCGGTAGCGACGCTTGCGTTCGGCCAAAAATTCGTTGCGGTCGAGGACCGTGGCCTGGCCGTATTTGTCGTGGATGACTTCGCTGAAAAAGCGCTCGGGCAGCATGTCGTCGCGCAGCGGGCGGTGGCCTTCTCTGAGCGAATAGCAGCGCTCCATGGTGGCGGCCCGCATCATCATGCGCTCCCACTCAGCGGAGGTCAACTGCCAGCCGCAGGCCCCCTCGAGCATGGGAATGGCCCAGCCGGCCACATCCTGGAATATGCGGTTGATCTCACGCCGCAGGAAGGAACAGGCGGTCAGCGAGTCGTAGGCGATGCGAAGCGGGCTGCCGCGGCCGCCGTGCAGCTCTCCCACGGCGGTGACCGCCAGGTTCAACGCATCGTTCAGGCTGCCCCTGGGCTCGTAGGAGGACAGCGCCGTGCCTTTGTGCGTCATGGCAAAGGGGCGGGTTTCCTCGCCCAATTTTTCCACCGCTATATTGAGCCCTTCGGCCAGAACATCACCGATTCCCTCGCGGTAGGCGATTTTCTTCAAAAGGGCGCAGATGGCCTCCAGATTGCCCCAGGTCAAGTCGATGCCTCCCAGATCCTCCCGGGTCACCAGGCCTTTTTCGTAGCACTCCATCATCCAGGTGACCACCGCGGAAACGTCCTCGCTGTCCAGACCGAGATGGTCCACGTATGAGCAAAGATAGGTCTGCAGCTCATAGCCGGGAATCATGGCGTTGGCCGCCCAGCCGCCGGCGTTGTCATGGCGAAGCTCGCCGGCCACCGGCCCCAGCGGCGGCTCGCGCCGCAGATAGGGCACCTTGCAGCCCACGAAGCAGCCGTGACATGAATCGCCCCACACCTTGTACTGCTGCTCCAGGCGGATGGGGTTGAACAAATCGCACATATCGTCCCAGCCGGCCTGCTTGTTTTTGACGCCTTCCGTGGTTTGGTAATAACGGCTCGACATGGAGGTCGAGTGTCCCCAGCGGCGCTGCTTCGAACGATACAGCCGGGTTTCGGCGTGCAATTTTTTGGTCAGTTCATAAATAATCTGCGGCCGAACGTAGCCGGGCGATCGACTTCCCTTGACGGCAATGGCCTTCAGCTTTTTGGAGCCCATTACCGCTCCCATGCCCAGCCTGGCCGCATGGTGGTACAAGTCGTGGCAGATGTCGGCGTTGCGCACCTGATGTTCGCCCGCAGGACCGATGGCCAAAAAGCGAAAATTCTGCTTGCCGGTGTCCGCCTTGATTTCTCGATGAAGCCTTTGCTGGCAGACCAGGCCCGATCGGCCCCACAGGGATGCGGCGTCCCGAATTTCAACCTGATCGTCGTTGATGTACAGATAGATCGGTTTGTCGGATTTGCCCCTGACAAGTATACCGGCATTGAAGCCGGCGTAGACCAGTTCCACGCCGAAATGGCCGTTCATATTTGATTGGCCGCGCAGCTGCGTCAGCGGCGATTTGGCGCTGACGTTGGTCACCGAGCCCATCAGCCCGGTGATGGGCCCGATGCCGACATAAAGAACATTGTCATCGCCCAGGGGATCGGCCCCGGGCGGTACGCAGTCCCACAGAAGCTTGGCCCCCAGCGATCTGCCCCCCAGAAACTTCTTCATGTCCTCGCTGACGTCGACGCTCCGGGTGGATTGGCGGGTCAGATCGACTTCGAGCAGCTTGAAACGTTTTTCAGGCATCTTAGTCATCTCCTTTGGGACCCCAGACTTGTTCGGGCAGCGGCATCACGCGCTCGGGCGACAGCGGATACAGGCGTTTGGCCATACCCTCGGCTTTTTCATCCGGATGGATCCGCTCCAGATGCCGCGGAAACTTGGGCGCGATGAATTCCAGCGCCTGGGTCGGGCAGATCTCCACGCACTGGGGCCGGCGCTGTCCGTTTACCTCACACAGGTCGCAGACCATGGCACAGTCCATTTCCTCGGAATAAAAAGCGGGAATCGCGGCGGGGCAGGCATCCCGGCACATGGCGCAGGCCTCGCCCAGGCAGCGCTCTTCGTCAACGGTCATGTGCTCAAGCGCGTCGTCGTAATAAATCACGGGCGGGTCGTTGGGGCAGGCCTTTTGACACTCTCTTTCCGGTTCCGGGCACTGGCAGCACACCGCCTGGACCGATTTGGGAAGCGGCAGCATATAGCGAAAAATGCGAATCCGTGACAGATGACGGTTGATGGTCCCGAAATGAAACATGGAGCAGGCCATTTCACACCCGCCGCAGCCGATGCAAAGATCCCAGCGGGTGCTGATGTAGGCAACGCCCTTCGGATCCGGCAAGTTTTCGATGCCCCACTGCTTATCCTCACGATTTGAAAAACGCTTACCCCGGACCTTATCCATCTTTATAATCTCCGTTTATAACTATTGTCATGAATATTATTTAACTCTCGCAAAGTCGCAAAGCCGCAAAGTCTGCCAAGGAAATCCTTAATAATATTAATTGTCTTGGCGCCTTGGCGTCTTTGTGTGAAAATATACAGTTTCTTCTTCGATCAGCCCGGCTTCGTATCGACAAATCCGGGCTTGCTCAGCTCCTCCCCGCTCATCATGACGTCGATGATGTAAGGACCGCCGCTTTCGAAGCCGGTGCGGACGGCCTGCTCGAGTTCGTCCAGGCGCGTCACCCTGGCCCCGTCCGCCCCGAACAGGCGCGCCAGCCGGTCGTAGGGTGGGTTGTTGTGGTTGCACATGTAGCGCTGCTCATATCTGATTTTCTGATAGGCGCGCACATTGCCGTATCCGAAGTCATTGAAGACGACCACGATGATGTTCAGTTTCTCCCGGACCGCCGTCTCCAGCTCCTGGCTGTTGAGCAGAAACGCACCGTCGCCGTTCAAGCAGACCACCGGCCGGTCCGGGTAAAATGCCTTGACGCCCAACGCCATGGGAAAACCGGCCCCAACCGAGCCGAAGTCATCGGGGTAATGGAACGTGTCGCGCTGCAGGATGGCGAAATGCCGGCGCACATGCTTGGCGAAGTTGCCGCCGTCGACCGTCACGATGGTTTCCGGCGGCAGGACGCCCCGCAGCGTGCGGGCAATGGCTTGGGGCTGCAGGGGGATCATATCCGTTTTGATTTCCCGATCCAGCTTCCGGCCGGCCGCTGCTTTAATATCCGCCACGCTGCGGGCCAGCCCGAAACAGAGACCCTGTTCCTTTACCATCCGGACCAGGGCCTTCATGACCGGGCCGGGATCGCAAACGACGCCGAGTTCAGTCGGATAGATGCGGCCGATCTCTTCGGCGTCCGTGCCGATATGGGCAATTTTGGCGCTGCTCGGAATGGTGCCGTGGTTGTAGCGGGTCGACTGATAGTCAAACTTTACTCCCAGGGCCAGAATCAGGTCGGCCTGCTGCACAACGGCATTGCCGGCCTCTCCCCTTCCCCGGCCGATGATGCCCACGCCAAGGGGATGGGAATAGGGGAAAGCCCCCAGCGATGAGAGCATGGTGGCCACAGGGATTTCCAGGGCTTCCGCCAATTCAACCAGGCAGTCCCTGCCCTCGGACCACAATATATCCCAGCCGGCCAGAATAACCGGGGATTTGGCGCCCTTGAGCAGATCAATGATTTCGGCCACCGCTTCGGGCGAGCATGCCGTCGCCTGGGAAGCCCGGTAGCGCACCGGATTGTTGGGCTGAAAACTCAGCATGCCGCGGGACACGTCGCTGGGGATGGCCAGGTGGACGGGCCCGCGACGTCCCGTCAATGCCACCCGGAAGGCCTTGCGCATCATTTCGGGTACTTTTTCGGGCTGATGAATGCAGGCGCTCCACTTGGTTATCGGCCGGAACAGGCCCACCTGGTCCATTTCGTGAAAGGAGTCCTTTTCAAGGATCTTCTGGTCGTGAATTCCGGTGATGGCCAGAACGGGAATTTGGGCCTTGAAGGAGGCGGCGATACCCGAGACCAGATTCACCGCGCCGGGGCCGACCGTAGACATGCAAACCCCGACGCCCCGTTTGGCTCTGGCATAACCGTCGGCCATAAAGGCGGCCCCCTGTTCGTGGCGGGTCATCACCTGTCGGATGGGGCTCTGGTAGATTTCATCCAGAATGTCGATAATCTGGGAGCCCGGCAGGTGAAAGACGTGCGCCACCCCCTCTTCCAGCAACACCTCGACAACCGCTCTGGCACCGCTAATCTCAAGCATTGCCTCAACTCCTGTCCATTGATATGTGCGGCATTTTAGTTTATAAGCCGGCTGATTATTTTTTTTCTTCTTTTTCTTTTTGGGGAACTTGCCGACAAATTTGATGCTCTTCTTGTCCAGCTCGTTGTAGTCGGCATCGGTTACTGCTATGGTATATTCGCCGGCTTTGATCATTTTCTTTTGCATGTAGCGTTTGGCATTCCAGGTGGTTGCCCATTCGCCGTTGGCATCGGCCTTGGGTTCGGGCTTCAAGGCCCACCCGACATCCAGGGGCACGCCGTTTTGATCGTAGAACAGAATCATCAGCGCATCACCCGGCTTGAATCCCGTCCCCTTGAGCTTTACCTTGGTTTGCTTGGCCATGTCGACTTCCGGGGTCACCAGTGTCAGGCTGCCGCCCGCAAAGCTGATGCCGTAAAAGGCGATCATTCCCAATACAAGGCTCAGAATTAATATGATGCGACCTGGATTTTTCATAACAGCCTCCTTTCTAATAGAGTGATGTTGATGTGATTTTATGGTTACGGTCGGGAAAACCGGACTATAAAAACGCGATGCCGGTTTTTTCATGATAATATTGCCAGACCTTGTCAAACTGGTTTTGACGCCAAATGCCGGCCGCGGCGTTGACCTCGTCATCCCGCAGAGGGATGGGTTGGCCTATCTTGAAGGATTCGGCCAGTTTCTCGGCATTGTCTTCCAGATAAACGGACCCGAAAAACACCGCCTTGACACTTTCAGCAACCACCACCGCCCCATGGCCCCGCATGATCATCGCCCGGCAATCACCCAGGGTTTCAGCCAGGGCATCGCCTTTGGCCGCGGAATTAACGTGCCCGCAGTCATCGTGAACCGGGACACCGGCCCCAAAAATGGCGCCGTGATGCATCACCGGTATATAGGTTCTGCCGGCCACGCTCAGCGCGGTTGTCACCGGGGGATGCAAATGGGCGACGCAGTTTATGTCCGGACGACGCCGGTATACGGCAGTGTGAATATGTATTTCCGAGGGAACGATCGTGTTCTCGTCCAGGGCCCGACCGTCGAGATCGCCCCTCACAATGTCCTGCGGACCCAGACAGCAGCGGCTGGCGCCCCAGGAATTGATGAGAACTTCTCCGTCCTTGTGCGGATTGCGAAAGCTGACATGACCGCTGAAGTCGATCAGTCCCAGATACTCCAGCATGCGAATACAGGTTGCCATTTCCACGCGGATCTTGGTTTCATTCACGACGGTATTCTCCTTTTGCGCTGTAATATGCGGGAAACCGCTGCAGCGGGACCGCTGCCTGCAGGGCAAAACGGCCGCCGGCATATCAATTGTACCGTCCGCCAGGCTCCCCGATGGTCCCTATTTGGCCTGATAGGCATCCTTGATTATCTTTTTCATATCCGGTCCGAGCGTCATCATGCTGCTGATCAGTTTTTGGGCCGCATCACCTTCGGTCAGGTCAATGGGTACGCCGGATTTTTCTGCAAACTTCAAAAACTCCGGGTCCCGGCATGATTTGTTGAAGGCGTCCCGCAGCATTTTCAGCCGATCCGCCGGTATCCCCGGAGGGCCGGCATAGGGTCTGGCCAGCACATTGAGAGTGTTTAAAAAGCCCACGACCGGTGTGTATTTGGGATCCGTTACGAGTTCGCTTAACAGCGGCAGGTTTTCATATCCCTTTGCTTTTGACTTGCAGATAAACAGGATGATGTTGCCATTGCCTTCGTCGATAAAGTTCTTGAGACTGGACAGGGAAGCGAACACGCCGTCCACCTCGCCTCTCATCATTGCCAGTTCCGACTCGCCGCCGCCGTAGCCGGGAATTACTTTGATGTTGTCAAAGCCCATCATCTTTTTAAAAAGTTCGGCGGTAACATTGGCCTGGGACCCGAGCCCGGCGCTGGCCAGTTTCACCACCGGCGCTTTGCGGATGTCATCGACGGTTTCGAATTTTTTCACCATCACCAGGATGTAAAGATCCGAGGCCGGTGAACCCAGCCAGCTCATTTTGGGCAGATCGAATTTGACCCCTCTGAGTTCCGCCATTTGTGCCATGGGCAGGGCCCGATTGAAGGTCCCGAAGGTCATCCCGTCGGGCTTGGCATGAAAAATTTCGCTGCAGCCGATGATATGACCGGCCCCCGGCCGGTTCTTGACGATGATCTTGCTGCCGGGCAGATATTTCTGCATGTACTTGGCCATCATGCGACCGTAGAGGTCATAGCCGCCGCCCGGTTTGGTGGATACGATCAATTTCATCGTCTTGCCCTTGTAGTACTCGTCGGCGTGTCCGGCCGCCAGGGGCATGGTCACCATGAGAATTAGAAAAAAGAGCATGATTTTCTTCTTCATAACGCGTCCCTCCTTGCTGTTGACGGTTAACTCCGATTTGCTCGCATTCAGTTGCCGGCCGACAATTCTCACCTCCTCTCGCGATGCCTTGTAACCAAATGGGTAAAACCCATTTGGTTGTTATACGTTATTCGCGCCGCCTCGGGTGGCGAAGCATCCAGCCCGATCGGGCAAGAAACTAATGAACGTCCAACATCGAACATCGAATAATGTATTTTGTCTATTTTAAAAACGCTTGAGCGGCTTGTCGGGACGTAGCCGAAGGCGAAGCCTGAAGCGATTCCACCCTTCGAAATTCTTTATTCGACATTCTGCGGTTCTTCGGTTCGCTTTTTTACTTAATGAAGTTTCACACGAGTTAATTGAGAATTTTTCGCTTAATCTGGCCATGATCACCAGGTAAGTCCCAGCACGCCTCCAAACAGTTCAACTTCCATTCCCTGGTGGAAAGCCAGGTATATGGAGAACCAGACAACGGTTGTGAATATACCGATCAGTTTCCAATTTTCGTGACCGTAGACGCGCATGAAAATTGGGGTGAAAGCGGCGATGGCAATCCAAAAGCCGAAAATGAGTATGACGGCCACAAAGGAGACCAGCCACAGCACCATGATGATTTCCATCCGAACGGTCACTTCGGTCTTTTTTTTGAGTTTGTTTTTAAGGCTGGCGGATTTGGCTTTCTTGGCCTGCCTGCCGCTGAGGCCCGTAAACACAAGCCAGCCGGCAAAGCAGAAACCGCCGGCACTAAGAGCCATGGGATACATGCGGGCACTTGCGGGCCACTGCAGGCAAATGACGAAGGCCGCCGCAAACACCAGCAGCAAAATCATACAGAACATCGTTTCCCCTTTTAAACTCATGCCGCCACCTCCCTGTTTTTCCTTTTTTCCTGGTATGATTTGTATACCGTAAACGACAGGGACAAAATGACCAGCCCGAGCAGGACCAGAACCACCGGCCGCTTAAGGAAGGCAAAGCCCCATACCCCCAATGCCTTATGCAGGTAATCCTCGGCCAGTTCGCCCAGAATAAAGCCGAGTATCAACGGCGCCCGTGGAAAGCTGAAGCGTTTCATTCCGTATCCCAAGAATCCGAATATCAGCGCCATGATGACATCCTGCCAGAACCCCCGGATCAGATAGGCGCCCACCGATGCCAGTACCATGATGGCGGGAATCAGGATGCTGCCGCGGATATAGACCAGCTTTCCCATAAAACGGGACAGGGGATACAGGGTCAGGGCACCGAATATATTGGCGATCACCATCACCCAAACCATGCCCCAGACCATATCCAGATTCTTGGTGATCATCTGAGGACCCGGAACGATGCCCAGAATGAGAAAGGCCCCCAGCAAAATCGCCATGCCGCTGCTGCCCGGAATTCCGAAAACAAGGGTCGGAAGCAGCGAGCCTCCCTCTTTGGAGTTGTTGGCGGTTTCCACGCCGATGACGCCCCGAATGTCGCCTTTGCCGAAATTTTCATTGTTCTTACAGGTCTGGACCGCATGGCCGTAGCATATCCAGGTGGCTGCATCCCCGCCCAGACCGGGAATGATGCCGATAAAGCAGCCGATCACGGCGGTCCGGATGGCCAGCCACCATTCCCTGGCTACGGCAACGGTGCCTTCCCAGAGCTGGGCCCAGGTCATCTCGACCTCGCCTTCGGTGATCTTGGCCTTGCGCCCCCTGGCCCCCAGGGCGATCATTTCGGCAAATGCGAAAACCCCCAGAACGATGGTGACGATGTGAATGCCGTCCCAAAGCCAGAGCTGGCCGAAAGTGTAGCGGCCGATGCCGGTGTGGGCGCCGAGGCCGACCGTGCTTAACAGCAAACCCATTGCCGCGGCGCTGAATCCCTTGGGAATGGATTCGCGGCTGATGACGACGATGAAGGTCATCCCGAAAACAATCAGCATAAACACTTCGGCGCTGCCGAAGGTCATGGCAATGGGCCGCAGCAGCGGGATAAACAGTGCCAGCACAAATGCGCCGATCACGCCGCCAAAGGCCGAGGCGGCCAGCTGGGCACCCATGGCCTGACCGGCTTGTCCCCGTTTGGTCATCTCGTAGCCGTCGATGATAGTGGCCACGGTAGGACCGGTTCCGGGGATGGCAAATAAGATGCCTGGAATGGATCCGCCGGTATGGACCACTGAATGCATGGCCAGCAAAAAGGCCAGTCCCAGAAACGGATCCATACCGAATACAAAGGGAATCATCAGCGCCAGACCGATGTTGCCGCCCAGCCCGGGGACGGCACCAAAAAAATTTCCGATGAAGGTGGCAATTATCATCAACCCCATCACTTTGACTGTCAGCACTTGCTGCAAACCGGCCCACATCGACTCAATCATATGCCTCCCTCCGTATTCCTATTGATTTAACCGATTATTCATCAACCAATCGCTGCCTGTCTCATTTTCGCGGCGGCCGAACCCGTTTCAAATCTGCGCCTTGAGAATCAGATCAAAAAGCACGTAGAAACCGGCACACACACCGGCTGCCAGCAGGAGCGATTTTTGCCACGATTCCCGGGCTTCGATGAAAGTGACCAGGGCCACGAAGCCGCCGACGGCAATGAGATAGTGAAGATTGCCGAGCAGGATAATAAAACCGAGAAGCCACAACACCAGCCGCAATACCCGCCACCAGACCTTCATACTCTCGCCGGAGGTCTGCTGCCGGGCTGGTTCGCTTTGGCCGGCGGCGGCATCCTCCCTGACCTCACCCCCGGATTCAGCGGATCGTTTCTGCCCGGCCAGCAGCCCCCCCTCGCTGACAAAGGGCAATTTGGATCGTAAATGCGGAAATCCGTCCACCAGGAACTGCAAAAAAATCATGACGGACCCGATGGCGCTCAGGGCCAGCGGGATGGAACGTGCGCGCGGATTGTAGTTGAACGAGACCACGGCCAGCAGCAAAAACCCCCCGAGAAGAATCACATCGAACAGAACCGCGTCGCTGAAAACAAATTGCCTCTTGTCGTTTTTTGGGGCCATTGTCAGGTCCTTCGTAGATCTAAATCGAAATCCTCATCCCGGGTCCAGATCGGGGATGAGCGGCTATGCCGTAGATTAAATCTATTCATGGTTTCAGGTGTCAGGTTTCAGGTGTCGGTAACTCCACAACGAAACCTGGGCACCGCAATCTTGAGCATCAATTAAATCCTGTTTTGGGGATAACTGCCTGCGCTGTTTTTCTTCAGGAGTCGTTTGCTGCAATGTTTTCACCTATCGCTTCAAAATCCAAGCAGTTAGCTATTTCCTCATATTGATTCATGAAACTTGATAGCCTCTTATTTTTTCCTGACACCTGAAACCTGACACCTGAAACCCGAATCATGCCTAAACGGCATTAGCCGGTTGTCTGCCCGGCTCGACGGCCGGTCCACACGGCTCGCGCGTAGGGAAACAGCAGCATGGCAACGGTGATCAAAAACAGCGTCAGGGCGATGGGCCGGATGAAAAATCCTTTAACCCCCCAGAGCATCAGCGTCTGGTGAAAGGTTTTCTGGGCCAGTTTGCCGAGTACCAGCGCAATCACCACCGCTATCCGGGAAAATCCGAAACGCTTCATGGCCAGCGCCAGTATGCCGAAAACCAACGCCATCACGGTATCTTCCAGCATGCCGTGGGTCAGATAGGCCCCCATGAGCCCCAGCATGAAAATCACCGGAGCCAGCAGGGTGGCCGGGACATAGGTTATTTTCACCAGCACCCCGGCGCCGAAAATGCCCATTATCGCCACCAGGATATTGCCCGCAACGAGGGTATAAATGAGCACCAGGATAATCTGGGGGTTGTCCATCATCATGCGCGGCCCCGGTTCCAGTCCCAGTACGATCAGCGCCCCCAGAAAGACCGCCATTTCGAGACTTCCGGGAATACCGAACAGCAGGGTGGCCACCAGGGCGCCCCCGTCCTTGGAGTCGTTGGCGGCCTCCGGCGCGATGACACCCCGAATGTCCCCGGTCCCGTATGATTCAGGATTTTTGGACGATTGGACTGCATGCCCATAGGCCAGAAAGTTGGTGACCGCCCCGCCGACACCGGGAATAATCCCGACCAGGCACCCGATCACCGAACAGCGCAGAAACAGTCCGAAGTTGCGAAAAACCGCGACGACCCCCTCGCCGACGCCCCCGATATGACGGCTCTGGCTGTAATCCAACTGCGCTATTTTTCCACGCTTGAGAAACAGATCCAGGGCCTCGCTGATACAAAACAGGCCGATAAAGGCCGGAACCAGCCGGATGCCGTCCCACAGATAATCACTGCCGAAGGTGTAGCGCACCGACCCGGTTACCGGATCATAGCCGATGGTCGACAGGCAGAGTCCCACGCAGGCCGCGACCAGACCTTTCCACAGAGATCCCTTCGAGACGACGGCGATCACGCTGAGCCCCATTAGGGCCAGCATGAAATATTCCGGGTAGGAAAAGAGCAGAACGACCCGGCGGCCGATGGGCAGAAGAATAGTCAATATCAGGGCGCCGAAGATGGCGCCGAGGCATGATGCGGTCGCGGCGGCCCCGATGGCAGCTCCCGCCTTGCCCTGCTGGGCCAGGGGAAAACCGTCAAAGCAGGTGGCGGCACTTTGACCCGTTCCCGGGGTGTTGATGAGAATTGCCGGGATGGAGCCCCCGAAGGCAATGGCGGCCATGGCCCCCACCATCAATACGATGCCCTGATTCGTCGGCATGCCGTAAGTGATCGGCAGCAGCAGCGCCAATACCTGGGGACCGCCCAGGCCGGGCAAAATACCGAAGAGCATTCCCAGAAGGGTACCGAGCAACAGATAGAGCGGCGCAGGCCAGGTCATCAGGGTTTGGAGCGCGGGCAGTGCAGCTTCGAACATGAATAATTCCCCTTTTTGCAAATCGACGGAACTATGGCCAATAATGCGGTATGCTGATGGTTACCTAAAGCTCCAGTGTCTATAGATGTTGGGGTATTGGAGTGATGGAGTATTGGAGTTTCGCAATAAGGGCGCCGGCTTTTCGGCCATTATTCCAGCTCCAGTGCCGACGCTCCAAAATTAGTTCCAATTCAACATCACACACAAGATTCCCCCACTTTTTGTTGATAGAAGCTTAAATCAATTACGTGTTTCAATCGCCGACGGTGTTCTTGACAAGCTGAGGCCGTCTGAAAAAGGGACCAAAACGTCCTCATCTGTCCTGAAGGAAGCCGGCGCCGGCCTACTTGCGATATTTGAGAATGAGCTCCTTGTACTTGGCAACCTCCTCCACGGCCCGGTCGACCATCGCAGCCGTCTCTTCCGGGGTCATCGGCAGGGGATTGCGGTTGGCTTTGCGCATTTTCTGTTGGAACTCCGGATCGTTGCTGGCCTTCCAGAAGGCCTCGCGCAGGATGCGGGCCACATCATCCGGCAGACCGGGCGTCGCGCCGACCGGCCGATACATGGTGACAATATCCAGCAGGTCTTCGAATCCCAGTTCGGCAACCGTCGGGACGTCCGGCAGCAATTCCAGGCGTTTTTTAGCAAAAACCCAGCCCGGCACAAGATCGGGGGAATCCAGCACGGATTTCTTCAGGGTCGAAAAGGGGTACTGGACCCAGTCCACGTCACCGCGAATACCGGCCAGGATGGCCTCCGAGCTGCCGCTGTGGGGTATCGGCTTCATCTTGACCCCCATTCTTTCCGCCGCGATGATACTGCCCAGGCCCGCGGTGGACGCCAGACCCACCACCCCGGACACCACCTCCGGGGACTTGCGGCAATCTTGTAGGGTTTTCAAGTTGGACTTGCGCGAAAACGCCGTTACGTAAGTCACCTGGCTGATGTTCCCCAGCCAGGTGATTTTGCGCAGGTCGAACCTGGCCGTACCGAGCACCTGGTTGACGGCATTTCCCGGCAGGTTCAAAATCCCGATGGTGTGTCCGTCCGGGCGGGCGCGGTACATCCTGCCGATCCCGATATTCCACTCGCCGCCGGGTGCGTTTTTAACGACGATGTTGGGTTGGCCGGGCAAATACTTTTTCAGGTAGGGAACGATCATGCGGGTGGCCGTGTCAAAGCCGCCCCCCGGGCTTACCGGCACGACAAAGGTAATGGCCTTGGATGGAAACCCCGATTTGGCCGCGGCCGGGCTGACCGCCATGACCATGGCGCCCACTAAACAGACACTGAAGATCAATACTTTCAAACGGGTTTTGCGGCAATTCATTTTCATCATGATTTCCTCCTTGCCCGGCAAAGCCGAAATTGAAGATTGCAAATTAATGCATTGAAATAACTTTTAAGGATCTACGCTTTTTCCGAAACTGCGCTCTGAAAAAGGAGCCCTTGCTGGGCGCCACTAGCGCTGTTAATCGGTTTCAGGTGTCAGGTGTCAGGGAACCGAGGTGCATGATCCTGACACCTGACACCATTGAAATGTCAAACCACGCGTTAACCTCGACATTAAATTGTCCATGTGATGTCGCTAAGCACCTAAAAAACGGTTATCAGTTCACTCTTCGCATGCTTTGATGTCAGCTGGATGCGACAGCCCCTTGACCAGGCCAATGATGAGGGCTGCGATCAGGGTCAGGGCGGCAATAAAGTATAGGGCGTAGCGCACCCCGAAGGCGTCGGCCAGAAAGCCGCCAACCAGGGGTGATATGGCCGAAAATGTCTGATTCCAAGCAAATACGTAGCTGACCGTGGTGGCCCCGATTGCCGGCGGTGTCACATCGAGGGCGAAAGCAAAAATGATCGGCCGCAGCGAGTAGTGAAAAAAACCCAGCAGTCCCACACTCACCATCAGGGGCAGGCCCGGCGGAACCATGGTGATGCCCACAACAGCCAGACCGCTCAAGCTCAGGCAGATTCCGAGGATGGCCCGGCGGCCGATATGGTCGGAAAGCCAGCCGATCAGAGGCTCCGGGAAAGTTGAGCAAAACGTCAATATGCTCAGATAAATCCCGATCCACACCGGATCCAGGCCGACTTTGTCGGCCAAAAACAGCGCCAGGAAGGTTTCGATACCCCTTTGGCCCATTGTGCGAAATGCTGAAACGATTGAGATCAGCAGCAGAGTCGGATTCTTGATGATCTCCTCGGTGAGCAGTTTGAAAAAGGCCGCTTTGGTTTTCTTCTTAAAATCGAAGCCCCCGAGCTTGGGCAGGAAAACGACCAGCAGGAGGGCCATCAGCACTCCCGGCATGACATTCAGCTTTAGTGCCGTGCGCCACCCCAGCCAGGTGATCAACAGGCCCACCACCAGGGGAGAAAGGGCCTGTCCCAGATTGGCCGTGGCGCCGTGCATGCCCAGGGCGAATCCCTTGCGGTCTGGGTAGGTCTCGGATAATACGCTCATGGCCGGAGAATGCCAGAGGTTGCTGAAGGTGGTCGCCAGCGGGATGACAATCAGCAGATACAGGTAGTGCTGGGCAAAACCGACGGCAAACCACAAAATGCCCATGCCGGCGGCGCTGATCGTCAATATCAGGTTGCGTCTGCCGACGAGGTCGACAATCAGACCCGAAGTGGTGTTGCCGAAGGCGCCGGCCAGAGAGCGCAGGGAAATGATCAGGCCGATCTGGGTAAAGGTTAAATGCAGGTCCGCCTTCAGAATCGGCAGCACCAGCATGATCACCCCGATGTACCAGTGCCCGACCATGTGACCGCAGCATATCAACGCCATTGTTTTGATCTTCAGCATTTTTCTCGACATCTCGAATCGATTGGTTTTGCCATTCAGTAAATTCGGGCCTTGCCGGATCCGGTGCTAATCACTAACTGTTTATTTTCACGCAAAGGCGCAAAGACGCCAAGATAATTAATATTGAAGTAGTTTCACATGAATTCATTGTAAGTGCCGACCGGCTTTGGCGGACACCCGTCTTCGCTTGAGCTTCGCCGCGCCAAGCGGTGGCCCGCCCTACTTGTTTTAAAATGGATAAAGCGAAGCGTCATCATTATTGGACGTTCGATGTTGGACGTTCGATGTTCGACGTTCAATCTGTTAACTTTTCCAGCCAGGTTTGGTTTCATACAATCTAATTTCGAAGGCTACGGCCTCCCGACGATTTCCCTGATCAGGTCGCCGTATTTTTCCATCATAGTCTTTTTGTACGCCGGTGATGTCTGCGCCACCTTCGGAAAGTCGTCCCGGTGCTCAAAAGGGATGCAGGCATCGATAATCACCCTGGAGTTGTAGAGCCGATCCGTGAAGGCCATGGGGTCCAGGCGGCTGCTCCAGTTTTTGCGAAGGATGTCCAGATCATCCTCCGGATTGCAGCGGGTTCCCATGGCCCAGATGACATCATACAGGTTGGACGGATCGATATCTTCATCGACCACAACGGTAAAGCGGTTGACATAGCCGGCCGGCGGAAGCTGAGACGCCAGCAGGGCCGCCTGGCGCGAATGTCCGTAATAACGCTGCCGGATGGAGATCACATTGAAGGTCCGGCCGGAGCCGGCCTCGTGCACCCAAACCCCTTTGATATCCGGGCAATCGGTCTTGTCGAGCTTGTCCCACAGACCGGACGCGCGGATGAAGCACCGCTCAAACAGATGCGAGTGGGGCGGGCGCTGGGAGGCGGCACACGTCAGAATGGGATTGTTGCGGTGGTATATGCGGTGAATTTTGATGACGGGTTCGGACTGGGCGGCGCCGGCGTAGTACCCGGTCCACTCGCCGAAGGGCCCTTCGAGGGCCTCGTTGTCCGGCAGAACATCACCTTCCAGGACAATTTCAGCATGGGCCGGGATGGGCAGGCCGGTAAACGGCCCTTCGATGACCTCCACCGGTTCGCCGGCAAGCCCTCCGGCATAGTCGAATTCCGAAACTTTCAGCGGAACCTGGTACCTGGCCGCCAGATACAAAAGGGGATCGATGCCGACAACCACCGCGATGGGGCAGGCTTTGCCCGCTTGCAGGTACTTGTCCCGCTGGATGCGGCCCTGCTTGCCCTGGGAGATGTAGGACAGGGCGATGTTGCGGTCCATTACTTGAACCCGATAGGTTCCCACGTTGACCCAGTTTTCCTCCGGGTCCCGGGTAATCACCCCGCAGGCCGTGCCGATATAGCGGCCGCCGTCCAGTTCGTGGTGAATGGGCACCGGGAATTTGAGCATGTCGACCGCATCACCTTCGATCCGGTTTTCCAAAACCGGACCGGAAGTCACCACCCGCGGCGCAATCGGCTGCATCTGTTTCATTTTGGCGCGGTAGGTGCCGAGCAGTTCCATGCGGGCGACTTCTTTGGCGCCGGAGTCGATGCCCATTGCCAGGCCGAAGCGCCTGGCCGAGGCCAGCATGCCGTACAGGCAGCGGTAGTCGTCCGGATAGCCCGGAATCTTTTTGAACAGCAGGGCCGGAGAGTCGACCGGTTTCTCGCGGTAGACCATCTCCGTGATCGCGCCCATTTCCTTGTCCCACCCGATGCCCTCGAGGGTTTTCAATTCGCCGGCGGCCTCCACCAGCGCCAGGAATTCTCTGAGGTCACGAAATCTCTTGTGTTGATCCATCGAACGACTCTCCCATGAATTTCCATCTCAGTTTCGATTGTCGAGTCGGCGGCAGTGCCACGCAATGCTCGGGATTAGGACCACATCCAGGCACTGACCGCATCGTAGATTGCCCCGCGGTACAGGGGAATCAGCAGGATCTTCTCAAACAGCACATAAAGGCCCAGAGTAACGCCGGCGGACACCCCCACCGAAATCTTCCAGGGCTCCTTGGATACGAATTTCAAAAAAACCAACAAAAAAATGATGATGCCTCCCAGATGACCGGCGAAATAGATCAACACCAGCAACGCGATCAGCCACACGATAATCTGAAGGGCCTTGGCGAGCTTCTTCTTGTCCAGTTTGGGGAACAAGTTTTGGGTCGGATCCTCCTGCTTCAGGGCCCGCAGCTTGTGTATGATTCTGACCGTTTCTCCCAGGACCATGAGGGTTAGCGGGATCATGACCACCAATGGCGCGCGGCGGGTCACCGGCTTGTAACCGCTCAGCGCGATGAAAAATACGGCCAGCAGGACGATGAGTAACAGGCTGAACAATAGATCGGCCCGGACATTGATCTTCTTATTCGACACCGGCCGCCTCCTTTCTTTTTGCATGGATGATTTTCAGAACGTTGTAAGCCAGCACCAGGATGGTAAAAATCATCAGGCTCAACGCCAGGGGTTGGAATATGAATTTACCGCCGAATAATTTGATCGACAGGTAGAGGTTGCGCTCGACCATGAGTCCGAGAACGAATCCAATGATAAAGGCCGGACGGGAATAATCCAGTTTTTTCATGGCGTAGCCCAGCCCGCCGAAAACCAGTACGACGATCATGTCGAACCACGAGCGGTGAAAAATGAAGGCCCCGGTGACGATGATGGTCAACAGCACCGGTACGAGCAGCGAGCTGCGCATAAAGGTCAGCCGGGCCAGGGGGTTGGCCACCACCATGCCCAGCAGGGTGCCGATCAGGTTGCCGAGGACCACCGTCCAGATCATCAGAAAAACCAGATCCAGGTGCATGACCATCAGTTTTGAACCCGGCTCGACACCCATGATCAGCAGGGCGGAGATGAGAATGGCCATGGAAGAGCTGCCGGGGATCCCGAACGCCAGCGTGGACGCCAGGGCGCCGCCCTCGACCGCATCATTGGCCGATTCGGGTGCAATCACCCCTTCCACCGTGCCGGTGCCGAATTTTTCGGGTGTTTTGGACGTCTGTTTGGCATGGGCATAGGCCACAAAGGAGGCCGGCGCGCTGCCCAGGCCGGGAATCAATCCCATGGTGGTTCCGATGGCGCTGCAGCGGACTACCAGCCACCAGCGATGGAGTGTTTCCCGGACGCCGGAAAATATCGCTTTTTGCATCGAGCTGGCGGCCTGTCCCGAGGCCTTGCGCGCCAGGCTGCCCCCTTCGATCCACAGATCGATCATTTCGGATACGGCAAAAATTCCCAGCAGAACCGGGACCATGGAAAGCCCGTCCCATAGCTGCAGCAGGCCGAAAGTGAAGCGTTTGGACCCGGTGACGCTGTCCATTCCGACAAAAGCAAACAACAACCCCAGACCGCCGGCGATCAATCCCTTGTTGATGTTGCCGGAGGCGCCCAGCACTGCAATAAAGGTCAGGGCCAGCACGGCCAGCATGAAAAATTCCGGCGGACCGAACAGCAGCACGACCTTGCGCAAAATCGGCAGCAGGACGGTGAGGACGAACACACCGAAAAAGGCCCCAATGAAACAGGCCGTCATGGCCGCTCCCACGGCGCGGCCGGCTTCACCCCTTTCGGTCATTTTGGGACCGTCCAGCAGGGTGGCGGCGTTCTGCCCGGTACCGGGAGTGGCAAAGAGAATCGCGGTCATGCCGCCCCCCTGGGCCACGGTGGCATGGGCCGCCAGAATGAAGGTTACGCCCACGGCCGGATCCATTCTGAATATAAACGGAATCAGCATGGCCATGGCAAAATGACCGCTCAGACCGGGAATGATGCCGATGACCAGCCCCAGCACCGCACCGCCCAGCAGATAGGGAATGACTTCCGGGCTGACGGCGGCGATCAGCCCTTGCAGCAGTCCTTCTAAAACGCCCATCTAGATGTCCCCCTTGATGGCATCGACAAAAATTTTCCTGATTTCAGGATCCGAAATGTTCAGCGAGGTTTGAACCAGTTTTTCCATGTCCCGGCCCGAGAGGTAATCGACTTCCCGCTTGGCCTTTTTGGCGCTCTTGAGAAAATCCGGATCCCGCATGGTTTTATCAAAGGCCTGGCGCAGGAAGGCGAGCCTGTCCGCCGGGGTGCCCGGAGGCGCCGCCAGCGGCCTCCCGGTGGCATGCATGGCGTCCAGAACCGACAGGATTTCTTTGGCGTGCTCCGAAGGTGCCATCTCGAACCAGGTCGGAATGTCGGTCAATTGGGCCGATCGCTCGCTGCCGCTTTGCAAAATGATGAACTGCTCCCCGCCTTTTACCATTTTCAGCCGGCTGCTGTATGATCCGTAGGTGCCGTCGATTTCGCCGCGCAGCAGACCCAGGTCGATTTCAGAGGAACTGTCATAGCCGTGAATGATCTCGATGGGCAGATTCAGGGCCTTTTTGGAGATGACGGCGTCGACATAGGTGCTGCCGCCCAGCCCGGTGGCACCGATCTTGATCGGCTTTTTGGATTTGATCAGGTCCTGGATGGTTTTAACAGTGGCATCCTTGCGCATGGCCAGCACCCGGCGGTCGGTGGTGGTGCGGCCGATCCAGCTGTATTTGAGCAGATCGTAGCGAACCCCTTTGACCTCGGCGATCTGGTTGGTGACACAGGCCACCGCGTTTTGAATATTAATGGTCAAACCGTTGGGCGCGGCGTTGTATACCTCGTTGATGCCCAGCATGCCGCCGGCCCCGGGCATGTTCTTGACGATGGTCCGGGCGCCGGTGTACTTGGACAGATATGGCGCCAGCAGACGTCCCCAGGTGTCGTACCCCCCGCCGGGTTTGTAGGGTACCACCAGGACGAGATTCTTGCCCTTGTAAAAGCCGGCCGCATCTGCAGCCAGGACGCTGGTTGCCGGGGCGGCGCTTAGAATAAATGCCATGGAGATGACAAGAGCGGCGGCTATTCTTCCCGGTGAAATAATCCAAATACGGTTTTTGAAACTGGCTGTCATCGTTGGGCCCTCCTTTGGGTGTGGCGGTTAGTTGTGCATCCCGTTACGAAAGGATCGGCTATCGTCCAATGCAATCAGGCTTCCTTTTTCGCGATGCTATCTTGCAAGCGCCGGGTCACCGGCGCTACTCAGTTTTAAACTCCGGGGCATCTTCCAGCTGCTCCAGGTCGTCCAGGCCCATAAACCGGACCATGCGGCTTTCCGCGGAGATGAAACGCACCGGGTTGTCGGAGTCCGAATTAAAGTGCTGGTGGACGGTGTTGGGGGGGATGTAGACCGAATCACCGGCTTCCCACTCCCACCTGGAAGACGTTTCAGGAATCCGCCAGCTATATGCGTCTCCCAGCTCCATCTCGACGTCCCAGTGAAGGGAATACCCGCGGCCCTCGAGGATAAACATGTACTCTTCCCCGAAATGGCGATGCTTGCCGGACCGGCTGCCGCCGGGAATCAGCTGCATGACGAGGTCCAGGGTGTTTTCGACGGTCCCCATTTTTTCGTGGACCAGATGCTTGACTATTCCCTGGGGACAGGTTTCCCACGGCATGTCCTCGGGCGTGACAATGGATTTCAAATCCTCGCTCCGCCCCCGGAGTATCTCGGCTGCTTTTAACCTTTCAGCGTAATAATCAGCGGTTTTATTTCTGATCAGCGCGTTTTCCTTTTCTTCATAACCCATCGGTGTTCTCCTCTGTTATTAGATCGATCAGGTGATGCTGGGTTTAAAATCTTCATGCCCCGGCACGGCATTTTTGGGCTGGTCCTCCACCACGTCCTGAAACAGCATGTTCATGAAGAGGAAGAACGGTTTGGACTTTATAATAATGGCCCTGGCCGGCTTGTCCGGGTCGGCGTTAAAGTGCTGATGCACGGTGGCATTGGGTACAATGGCCACATCCCCGGCCTTCCAGTCGGCCCGCCGGCCGTCGTGAATGTCATAGCCTTTGCCGTCGAGGATGTAAAAGCAGGCTTCATTCACATGGCCGTGTTTCTGGGATTTGCCGCCCGGCGCAATCGCCACCATGTGGGCAAAAATGGACTGAGAGGTACCGTTTTTGGGGCTGAGGATGGTGCAGTTAAAATACTGGGGGCCCTTCTTGAAACTCAAATCTTTGCCCTTGATGACCCGCGGCAGGCTGCGCAGCCGCTTGAGCTCGTCGTCGAGGCAGTAGCTCTTGCCGCTTATTTCCCGGACGTAAAGCCTGGGCTTCTGGTAATGGCGCTGTCCCGCTTCCCAGTCTTCGTATTTGTCTTCATGCATGCTTGTCCCTCCATTAGGTGCTTTGAGGATCGAAAACCATTTTCAAAGGGCATCAGCCCCGGTCGGTCATTGGTTCTAGTATCCTGTCCTACAAATAAGTTATGAAATGAGGGTCACTCCCGCGCAGGCGGGAGTCCGGCTCAAAGGCGCCTGGATCCCCGCCTTGGCAGGGATGACGATCAGATATCATGCTAAATTGGTCATAAATTTTTTCCCGTATTTTTGGGATACAACATAGGGTCACCGTTATTAATCCCGTCCGAAAATTGTGTCCCGCCACTTCTCCAGGGTGGCGCTGCGCAGTTCCGGGCTTGATTCCACCACCGGAAAGAACTCGTCTTTCCATTCATAGGGGCGGCAGGCATCGATGACGGCACGCGAATTGAATCCCTTCTTGCCCACCGGGATGCGGGGATCGAGCGGGCCGCTCCAGCAGCGGCGGATGATCTCGATTGATTCGGCCGGTTCCGAGCGTGAAGCGATGGCCCACAGGACATCGAAGGTATTGGACGGATCGATGTCCTCGTCGACAACGACGACATATCGCCCCAGATAGGCCCCGGCATGGCACTGGGATGTGACCATGGCCGCCTGGCGTGCGTGTCCGGGATAGGACTGTTTGATGGAGACGATGTTGAACATGCGTCCGCCGCCGGCTTCATGACACCAGACCCCTTTCACGTTGGGGATGCCGGCTTTTTCCAGCTCGTCCCATATCATTCCCGACTTGACCACGCATTTGCTGAAAGAATAGTCCGAAGGGGGTCGCCCGGGCCGCGCGCAGCACAGAATCGGATCGTTGCGGTAATAGACGTTTTTGACCTGAATGACCGGCTCCGAGCGGGCGCTGCTGCCATAGTAGCCGGTCCATTCACCGAAGGGACCTTCGCGCTCCATATCGCCGGGCACGGCTTCGCCTTCTAGAACTATTTCGGCGCGGGCCGGAATGGGCAGTCCGGTGTATTCTGCCTTGATCACTTCGATCGGCTCACCCTTGAAGCCCCCGGCGTAGTCATACTCGGAAAGCCCGTAGGCCACTTCATTGCCGGAAGCCAGAAAAAGCAATGGATCCTGGCCGACGCAGACAACCACCGGGCAGGGCTCGTTTCTTTCAAAATATTTTTGCCGCTGCAGGTTGCCGTGTTTGCCCGGTGAAACGTAAAAGGCCACCCGCTTCTCATCGTGAACCATGACCCGGTAGGCCCCGAAATTGACCCAGCCTTCATCCGGGTCGCGGGTGATGATCAGGCAGGCGGTTCCGATATAACGCCCCCCGTCCAACTCGTGCATTTTGGGCACCGGGAATTTGAGAACATCGACGGCATCTCCACGGTCCACATTTTCCAGAATCGGCCCGTCGTCGACAAACTTGGGCGGAATCGGCTCGAATTTTTTGACTTCATCCCGGTAGGTCTTAACCAGATCGAGACCGGTCTTGATCGATGCGGGAAAGCCCAGGGTCAGCGCCATGCGCTCCGGTGAACAGGTGGCGCCGAAAAGGGCCCGAAAGCCCGGCGGATAGCCGGGGACCTCGTCGAACAAAATGGCCGGCGGCGTTCCCTGCCCCTCGTGGTAGACCAGCTCGGTGATCGCACCCATCTCCAGGTCCCAATCGGCCTGGTTGATTTTTTTCAACTGATTGAACTTTTCGACCTGGCCGAGCCAGTCGCGTAAATCCTTGTATGCCATGGTTTACTCCCTTTTTATGCAAGTCCTCAATCAAGCAGATATGAAAATTTTTCCCTGGCCTTGCGCGCCAATTCCGGACTGGGCATATTGACGATGGGAAACTGGTCCTTCCAGGCGTAGGGACGCGTGGCGTCGACGATGGCCCGTGAATTCGTCAGCTGCCCCTTCTTCTTGTCCGCGGGCGAGATGCGCGGGTCCAGATGGGTGGACCAGGCGTTGTGGACGATGTCGATGGAAGTGGCCGGGTCGCTGCGGGTCAGCATGGCCCAGACGAGTTCATCGAGATTGGTGACATCGATATCGCCGTCGACGACAATGACGAACTTCCCGGCGTAGGCGCCGACATGGCACTGGGAGGCCACATGGCCCACCTGGATGGAATGGCCGGGGTAGCGCTGATCGATGGCGATGGCCAGCAGCATGCGCGAGCTTCCGGCCTCGTGGGCCCAGACCGACCTGATTCCCGACAGACCGGCCTTGGCAAGCTGTTCGCTCAGCAGACCGGAACGGATGACCGCCCGGTATCTGGCCAGCTCGTCAGGAGGCCGGTTGGGCGGGCAGCCCAGTATAATGGGGTCATTGCGGTGATAGACGGCTTTGACATCGAAGACCGGCTCCTCGCGCGAGCCGCTGGCGTAATAGCCGGTCCATTCGCCGAAGGGGCCTTCCCGGCGAAGCTTGGTCGGGTGTACAAAACCCTCGAGGGCTATCTCGGCATGGGCCGGGATCGGCAGGCCGGTGATGCGGCCTTTGACCACCGGATAGGGCTTGCCGCGCAAGGCCCCGGCCAGGTCATATTCACAAACTCCGTAGGGCACCTCGTTGCAGGCCATCAAGAAAAGCAGCGGATCGCCGCCGACGACGATGACCGCAGGCATGGGTTGGCCGAGGGCCATATATTTGTCCCGGTGAATCCGGCCGTGCTTGCCGGGCGAAATATAGAATCCGACGGATTTTTCATCGTGCACCATCACCCGATAGGTGCCCAGATTGACCCAGTTTTCGTCCGGGTCCTGGGTGACGTTGAAGCTGCCGGTGCCGATGTAGCGGCCGCCGTCGCGTTCGTGCCACAGGGGGGTGGGAAACGACAGGACATTGACGTCGGCTCCCGTTTGAACGTTTTCCAAAATCGGCCCGCTGTCGACCACCTCATGGGGAATCGGGTCGGCCTGGCGGTACAGGTCGGTAAAGGCCTCGGCCAGCTCGACCTTGTTGTCCGCCTCGGGAAAGCCGAGGGTCATGTTCATGCGCTTGCCGCCGAAAAAATTGGTCAGCACGCGATATCCGGCAGGGTATCCGGGAATGTCGTCGAACACGGCCGCGGGAGCCGGATCGCTGTGGTGCAGCAGTTCGGTGGCCATTCCGATGTCCTCCTCGGTGCTGGCCCCGGTCACCATTTTAACTTCTCCGAGCGCATCGGCGGCCTGCAGCCACTGCCTCAAATCATCGTACAAGAATTTCGCCTCCATCAATCAGATTCCCCTTTTTCCGATCTCTAATCGTTGGTCCGCAATCGTTCGTTGAGAGCGCTTGGTCGGCTAGCTGTCTTTGGAGCTGATTTCTCCCCAGTGGTCGAACAACTGATTTTCGATGTGAAAACAATCCAGCACCTTGCCCACCAGATGGTTGATCATGTCATCGAGGGTCTGGGGCCGGTGATAAAACGTCATGAACGGGGGTAAAATCATGCCCCGCAAGCGCTCGACCTTGGCCATCAAATCCAGGTGCCCGGCATGCAGCGGAGCTTCTCTGGGCACCACCACCAGCCGCCGGCGCTCCTTGAGGGTGACGTCGGCCGCGCGGATCAACAGGTTGGTGTTAAACGAGTTGGCCAGGGCCGACATGGTTTTCATCGAGCACGGCACAATGACCATTCCGCGGGTCCTAAACGAACCGCTGGCAATGGGGGCTCCGATATCACGAAAATCATGGACCACATCGGCCAGCGCCACCACATCCTCGACTTTCCAATCGGTTTCCAGCCGGATAGTTTTCTCGGTGGCGCTTGACATCACCAGATGGACTTCATAATCGGACTGCCCCAGCACCTCCAGCACGCGAATTCCTAAAATAGCCCCGGATGCCCCTGACATCCCTACAACAATTCTTTCCACGATACCTTCCTTCCTTGCCCAAATTGATCAAAAAAAGATCAATTTGGGGTTAATCCGCCGGAGGCGGATTAGTTATTCGTTATTCGACATTCTGCGGTTCTACGGTTCGCTTATTAAGTCCATGTAGTTTCATATTAGAATCGCTGGCAGCGTTATCTCCTAAGCCCAGTAGATATTCAGCGTCACCCGATGGCCCCGTCGGCTTCCATTTTTTGGTATTCTTCATCGGGTATACCCAGAAACCCCTTAAAGACCCGCTCATTGTCTTCCCCGATGCAGGGGAAGCCCTTGTCGATCCTGCACGGTGTTTTGGAAAACGCAAAGGGCGGGCCTTCAGCGTGATGCTCGCCGACGACTTTGTGGTCTACCGGGGCCCAGATGCCGCGGTCGGCCAGCTGGGGGTCCTCGAACAGGTCATCGATACCCTGGACGACCCCGGCCATGACGCCGTTTTCCTGCAGTGTTACAAAGAGATCCTGGGCCGTCTGGTCCGACGTCCACTCGGTCACGATGGCATCCAGCGCCTCCTCGTTGCGTTTTCTTTGCAGCACCGTATTAAAACGGGGATCAGAAATCAACTCCGGTCTTTGCATGACGCCGCACAGCCGCTCCCACTGTTCGTCGGTAAAGACACTGATAGCGCACCAGCGGTCCTCTCCGGCGCAGGGATAGACGTTGTGGGGGGCGGCGTAACCGTGCCGGTTGCCGTCGCGTTCCATGACCCGCTTGTTGACCGTGTAGTCCAGGAGAGCCGGCATCATAAACTGGACCCCGCATTCGTACTGGGCCAGATCGATCCACTGGCCGTTGCCGGTCTTTTGTTTGTGCACCAGCGCTGCCGTCAGCGAGATCACGCCGTAGCCGACCCCGATGTGATCCACATAGGGCCCGTACAAAATGGCCGGTTCCCGGTCCTTGTACCCGGTTACGCTGGTGAAGCCGCACAGCGACGAGAGATGGGAGCCGAAGCCCGGGTGACGGGCGTGGGGACCGGTCTGGCCCTGGTTGCAGGTGCTGAGCATGATGATGTCCGGTTTGATGGCCTTCAAATCTTCATACCCCAGGCCCAGCTTGGCCATGGTCCCCGGCGTGAAGTTTTCCGTCACCACATCCGCCCAGGAGACCAGCCGTCGGGCCAGATCGATGCCCCCCGGGGCCTTTAAATTGATGGTGACATCCAGCTTGTTGTTGTTGCAGATGCCGAAAGAGCCGGAACGGTCATAGCCCGATTCGTTGTCTTTAAAGGGCGGGTAGTTGGCCCTGAACCCGTCCGGCCGCGCGTAAGATTCCACGTGAACCACCGTAGCACCGTGATCGGCACAAAATTTGCCGATGAGCGGCCCGGCCGCAATCGCGGCAAATTCGACAATCTTAAGGTCTTTAAAAATGCACTGATCCATGAGTGTTCTCCATTGCGCTTAAATAATTTTGGCCCGTTTCATGTCGAGCAAGTCCTGGGTTCCGAACCCCAGCTCGGCGTATATTTCCTTGTTGTGCTCCCCGATCCGCGGCGCGCGCCGCCACAGGTCGCAGGCGATATCCGAGAATTTGGCGAAAAAAGAAGGATAGACGATTTCATCACCCAAATCCTCATGGGGAAGCGATTTCCAGAGATCCCGGGATTTCAGTTGCTCGTCTTTCATGGTGTCTTCCGAGGTGGCCACGGGGTATCCCAGCATGTCTTTTTCGAGGACTTTTTCAAAAAATTCCGCTTTTGTGACGGTCTTCAGAAAGGCATCGTTGGCGCCCTCGATTTCATCGATCTCCTCCTGGGTCACCTGGGCGATGTTGAATTTCTTCCAATCTTTTTCTTTGAGATGCTCCGGGGCCATACCCTTGCTGTCCATCCACTCGGTCATGCGCACATTGGTCCGGATGCCGGCCGGCCCTCCGTAGATGATGTAGTTGAGATATCCGTCCTTGCACGGGCTGACGGCCCGCATTTGCGCCCCGGTAATACTGCGGCCGGTGATAAAGGAGCCGGCCCGCTTGGGCACTTCCCGGTTGTAGTCAAAAAATGAGGGCGCAATCGAGCATGCCCACAGCAGACTGGCCTGGGCGGAAACATCCACGTGCTGGCCTTCTCCGCTGAGCTCCCGGTAGTAATACGCCATCATCGTGCCGGCGGCCGCGTGCATCCCGGTCCACATGTAGCACTGGGGCAGGGTCACCCGGACCGGCGGCCGGTCCGGGTCGCCCACCAGGGACATAAATCCGCTCATGGCCGTCAGGACCAGGTCCGCCCCGGTGTAATCCTTGTAAGGTCCTGTCTGTCCGAAAGGGGTGATGGAGGTGAGGATGAGGCCGGGATTGTCTTTGCTCAGGGTGTCAAAATCCAGGCCCTGGTTTTCCATGAACCCGGGCGGATAGGTTTCGATGACGATATCGGCGGTCTTGGCCAGCTCTTTAAAAATATCGGCGCCGGTTTTGGTTTCGATATCCAGAGTGATGCCGCGCTTGTTGTGGTTGTAGGAAAACCAGTACAGGTTTTTTTCCGGATCGGGCTGATCCTTGTAATAAGCGCCTATATTCCGGGAAGGATCACCGCCGGGCTTTTCGATTTTAATCACATCGGCACCCAGGTCGCCCAAAATCTTGCCGCATAGAAATCCCAGTTCATTGCTGAAGTCCAGCACACGACAATTCTCCAGTACTTTCACTTTTTCTGACATTGCGCTAACCCTGTCTTGTCTTTAATGGTTTAGATGGCACCGCGACGGTTAGCATCCGATCTTGCTTTCCCGGGCAGAACCCGGAGCTCGCCAGCCGTTGGCCGGCGAGCACCGGGATTCCGGAGGATGCTCCTCGGAGGCGCCTATATGCCGACTTCCGAGAACCATTTGGCATACGATTCCTGGTAGGATTTCGCTTTTTCAATCTGCTCGTCGCTGAACCAGTCTTTCAAATTCACCATTTCGATGGGATAGCTGGCCCGCTCGAAATCCTGCTGGTAAATTTTCGGCACGGTGGCATCCATCCCGATGGCGCCCGAAAAACGGATGTTGTTCTGGGTCCATTGTTTTTCGCCGGCGGAACTTCGCTCGGCCGGCTGGAATGTCTGGCCCATGCCCCCCGGAGCAACCCTGAGGATGTCATCGACCGCATCGACGCGGGTGGCAATGGCCCAGAGAAGATCATCGGCCGAATAGATGTTGATATCCTCATCGACAACGATTCCCAGGCGAGCGCCCAGTGAGCAGGAAAGGGCTGCCGCCAGAATGTTGCGCGGATAGCCTTCGTCGCGGGCACGCCGTTTTCTCACCTGAAAGACGACCCCGCCCCAGTCCGGAATGCACATCGGAATGTGGGTGTCCACACAGAAGCCCGGGCTGATGCGTTCGGCCAGTTCGAAAAAACAGGCCTCTCTGGCCAGCACGTCGATGTTGTGGTCTTCATAGCCGTGCACCACCAGCGGGTCGTAAATGGGCTTGTCCCTGCGGTGGGTGATGCCGGTCACATTGAAGCGCCAGGTGCGGTAGGATTTGCCCATGTACCCGGACCACTCGGGATGGAAAGGATAGCGTCCCTGCACGTTTTCCTTCTCCGCCTGGGGATGTTCCCACAGCTTTTGGGTGGTGTCGAGGTAGCCTTCGATGACGTATTCCGCCTCGGCAATGGCATAGGCATCGATGGTCTTGCATTTGACCATTTCAAGAGGAAATCCCTGGATCGAGCCGGCGATTCCGAGTTCGTCGCACCCCCGGGGCAGAATGGTGTACATAAAGCCGGAGCCGGCCATCAGCGTGGCTGCCGGCGGGATGCCGATGTTGATCGAAAACGGGATCGGCTTTTTCTTGTAAAATTGGGTGGCAATCTGATCGGTATGGGAGCCCGGCGAAATCTGGAAGGTGCATTTGTCCTTCCACATCTGATCTTCTCTGAAACTCATGCGGTTGTAGGAGATGTGCCACCCGCCCCAGAACTCTTTGGGCCCAGCGACCGTTTTGCCGGCGCCCAGGGTTCGCCCGGGATCTTTGGGAGTATGCTGGATCATCGGGATGACCGGCCATACATCGATGTCTTTGTCGATCACGACTTCCTGGCAGGGTGCCTCATCGACGATAACCGGGGCGGTCGGCTGCAGAATGGATTCATGAATCCTGAACTTCAACTCCTTGCGATCCTTGCAGCCGAACATTTGCGCGCCGATTTTATCGGAGCCGAAAACGTTGGTTGCCAGGCGGGCGTTGGGGTACCCCTTGACGTTATTGAAAACGATGGGGGGTCCGCCATCCAGCGATTTTTGAATGCCCGCCATCTCGCACTTGGGATCGATCTCGTGATCGGTTTCAAGAAGCAATCCCTCTTTTTTCAACCACTCCAGATTTGTCCTCAGACTCTTAAGATGCTCGTTCGACATTTTTTTCCTCCTTACACAGTGGTTGTATTGTTATGCTTAACATTTGTATGAAACTTTAACTAAACATCTCGCAGAGGTCGCTGAGTGCACAGAGCTTTTTTATTTTTCTCTGAGAACTCTGCGGACTCTGTGAGAGACAAATTGGCTTGAGTTTCCTTTCCGATCAGACTAAGCGCTTGCGGCCAGCGGCGGTGCTAATTTATAAAATTAGCGACACCGGCGCCATCTCCTTTACCGCGCCAGAGGTTTCAGGATATTGTCCGTGTGTTTATATTTGATATTTTTCAGCATGTAGTGCTTTTGCTCATGGAGGTGGCTTTTCATCAGCCCGGCCGCTTTGAGGCCGTCTTTTTTTCCCAGAGCTGCCAGAATTTCCGAATGCTCTGCCACAATCTGCCGCCCGCGCTCCGGCGAAATTTTTTCGAAGAGACTCTTGAAAATGAGCTTGTCGCAAATCAGGTTCAGCGTCTGGGCCAGAATGTTGTTGCCGGAGAGTTTGGCGATTTCCATGTGCAGTTTTTTGTCGATCAGCAACCTGCGCCTGGAATAGGGTTCGGACAGCAGGCGTTGGTATTCGTCCAGAATCTTAGTAAAAGCCGCGCTTTTTTCAGGTGTCATTGCAGCGGCCGCTTTTTGGGCCATAGGCGGTTCAATGACTTCGCGGGTTTCGTAGATTTCCCGGGCCTCGTCCAGGGTGACGGCGGAGATCGAAAAACCCTTATAATTCTCATGTTCGAGCAATCCCTCGGCAGCCAGTCGAAACATCGCCTCCCGCAGCGGCGTGTGGCTGATGCCCAGCTTCTGCCCGAGTTCGTTGTGCAGAATTTTCTGCCCCACATAGACATCGCTGTTGAGCAGGGTTTCTCTAATATGAAGATAGGCTTGTTCTGAAATGTTTTTGTTTTTAATCAAAGCCGGAATCCGTTTCGTTATGTGGCTAGAATCTTTTATATAATTCAGCTATTTAGGGCGCGGAGACCATTCCTGCTTTTTTATAAAATATTTTATAAAATAAATTTTTAGGGGGTGTCAACCTAAAATTTCAACCATTGAGATTTATTTATACCGGTTGTCAGAATATTGTTGATTTTTATAAAATAATTTATAAAAAACATTAGTGCGTTGTTTTGTGCAGATGTCACTGGTAAATTTTTTCAATATGCCGAACCGACAGTAAAGGAGGTTGCAGATGGCCAAGGATCTACAGCAGTTTCTGACCGGAATCGAGAAAGAGCGTCCGGGCAGCGTATTGCACATCGAATCCGAAATCGACCCTCAAAAATATGAAATCACGGCCTTGCTGACCCTCCTTGCGCGCAAGGGCAGCGAGCAAATCGTCAGGTTCGCAAACCCCCTGAACGTCAATGGCGGCACCGGCGTGCCTTTTGTTTCCAATGTTTTTGCCACCCGGGGGCTGTACGCCAGGGCGGTGGGGCTGCCGTACGACCATGGCGGCATGGCACTGGTGGAAGAATTCGGCCGCAAAGAGCGCCTGAGCGGCGAGATCGAGATGGCAGCCGATGCTCCCTGCCAGCAGGTCGTCCACCGGGACAACGCCGCGGATTTATGGGAACTGCCCATACCGCGGCACCATCAAAACGATGTGGGGCCTTATCTGACCATGGCCTGTGCCATGAAGGGATTGGACCAGGAGTTTTATGACATTACCTTTACCAAGAACTGGGCCAAGTCGCCCCGCAAAATGAGTGTGTCCGCCCACGGCCATCATCACCTGGCCCGAATCATTGCAGCCCACGAGAAAAAGGATTTGCCGACGCCCATGATCGTGGTCCTCGGTCACCACCCCGCCTTCTATCTTTCGACCTGTTGTCTGATGCCCTACCGCAACGATGACTATCTGACAGCGGCGGCTTTTCTGGAAGAGCCGCTGCGGCTTTGCCCGTCCGTTACCTGGGGCGACCGGTTTCTCGTGCCGGCCGATGCGGAGATTGTCATCGAGGCCGAAGTCCCTCCCGGTGTGCGTGAGACCCAGAATCCCTTTGGTGAAATCGCGGGCTACTACCAGCCGGCGATGCTGTCGCCGGTGGCCGAAATCAAGGCCATTACCATGAAAAAGGACGCCGTCATGCAGGGAATATTCCCCAGCAATGTCGAGCACTGGCATCTGGGCGGCATTCCCAAGGAGGGCACTGCATTTCAATCGGTCAAGCGTAAATTCCCCGGCGTCAAGGCGGTGCATCTGACCCCATCGAGCTGCGGCCGCTTTTCCGGCGTGATTTCAATGGAAAAAGAGAGAGACAGCGACCCCAGGAGAGCGGCGATGATGATGTTTCCCGAAATCGAGCACCTCAAGATGGTCACGGTGGTCGATGCCGACATCGACATCTACAACGAGCGTGAGGTCCAGTGGGCGGTCGTTACACGAACCCATTGGGACAAGGACATTGAAATTATGCGCAGTGTTCAGGGATTCCGGCCGTGGATGGGAGAGGCCGTTATCATCATCGATGCCACCCGCCCGTCGGGTGTGGATTTTCCGGAGAAAAACGAGGTCCCGGCCGAGGCGATCGAAAGGGTTTTGCAGAAGAATCTTATACCCTGACTGAGCGAGAAACGCTCCTTTAGGAGTTATTGGTTATTAGTTAATCGTTATTAGAGTTCGGTGCCGGCCTCATTTAATATTTCTGCAGATCTATAACCGAAAAGAAGGTTAGTCCACCGGGTGGTTATCATTTTAGAAAAATTTTGGAGTGTTGGAGCAATGGAGTAATGATTGAGAAGCGGGATGTCTCTTTACAATATTTCAGAGCTCCATAACTCCACGATCGATAGGCCCACGGAGTTCCGGCAATCCCGAATCGGCCTTTTTATTGACTATAATTCAGTATTTCTATGGGGGGTGGGATCTATTTATAGATTTCATTCTTTTGAAACCATTAACCAGTAACGAATAACAGATAACGCCCAATTGATTTTAACTCAACCGGGGTGATAGAAAAGGATCTTGTGAAGAAACTTCCCAATTCCTCAGACAATCAGGGGTGAACCGATTCCGTGAACCACTCACCGGGCAGTTTTTCTCCGATGCCCGCTTCGGCTGCCTTTTTCAGGATCACCGCGCCCAAGGCGGCAAACTGCAGTCCCAGCCCGATGTTGTTGACAAAGCACGTGATCTGGCGGTCATTTTCACGGCCGGGCCGGCGGCCGCACGCCAGGTCGGCCAGGTCGGGATAATTATGCGGGGCGGTCTTATCGTTGCGCCACCAGCCCGCCAGATGAGTGGCCGGAACATGCCGGGTGCCCGGCAGAATGTTGTCGGCCTGCTTGCCCTGAACTTTGGTGTGAACCACAATGCGGTCGCAGCGATCAAATACCGCTTCGTCCACCTCCTGGGCTTTGATGCAGCTTACGTGCATCCCTTCTTGCAGCCATTCGGGTTCGATGACCCGGGCGAGACTGGAGGTTGCCGCCATCAGGATATCGACATCCCCGGCACATTCTTGCGGCGAATCCACGGCGATAATCTCCGCCCCGGTATTGGTGCGCATCTCCCGGACAAAAGCATCGCGATTCTTTTTCGAGGGGCTGTAGATCTTGACCTGCTCAACGGGACAGCTGGCCAGCAGGGCCAGCAGGGCCAGCAACTGGGCCCCGGCCTGCCAGCCGCTGCCGATCATCCCGGCCCGGCTTACATCCTTTCTGGCCAGATACTTTAGGCCCAGGCCGTTGGTGGCCCCGACCCGCATCCGCTGGGCCACACCGTCGGGGAAAACCGCCAGGAGCTCGCCGGTCTCGATGCTGAACAACTGGACCAGGCCCACCCAGCGTCCGCCGGCCGCCGGTATTTTAACCCGTCGCAGCGTTCCACCCACCGGTGGATGGGTGACGATGTCCGAGTTAATCCGCAGCGCCATGACGCCATGGCGCGGCCAGCCCCCGCCCATGGTTTTGAATCCATAATAAGCCTGATCGTGATTGCAGGGGAGCAGGTTGTCGACTCGCGGCATGTGCAGGGCCTTGTCCTGTCCAAAATCCTGATACAACTCTTCCAGCACGGCCATGCACCCAGGCATGGTCAGGATCCTGTCGATATCATCATTGCTTAATACCAGCATGCATGTTCTCCTTCCGGCTTCTAATGTCTGGTCCTGTGAATAAGTGATAAAATGAGGGTCACTCCCGCGGAGGCGGGAGTCCAGCTCAAAGGCGCCTTGATCCCCGCCTCCGCGGGATGACGAACGGATATCATGCTAAATTCGTCAAGATTTTTTTATCGTATTTCTGAGACACAAAACTAGAATACACCGGCCTGGCTCAGGCACTGCTTTTTTATTACCGTCGCCGGTATACTGTCAATAGATTATAAAATATTTTATAAAATCTTTTCTGATTTCTTGACTCGGCAACTGTTTGAAGGTATAAATCTGACAGTCGTGAAAAAGTCGGAAAGCGACCTGTTTACGAGAGGGTTTGGTTTTCGGTGTTTAGTGGTATAACATCTTGATATAACGATTAAAGTGTCAATCCCGATAGCAAACACGAAACACCAAACACATGCTGAATTCGACTTGTTTTGAATCCGTCAAATTTGCTGACAAATTTTATGAAGCGCATTCGTCCAATCCAACGGATGCTTGACATGCAGGATATGCCAGCAGCTTTACCGCGTGCGTGAAAGGGGGCTCTCATGGCCGCAGGACACGGCGGTGACTCGGACCGCCTTGCCTATATCGGAAAATCGCCGGACCGCTTGGATGCCAAGAGCAAAGTAACCGGCAGGGCTGTTTTCATTGAAGACATTCAAATGCGCGGGATGCTCCACGGCAAGGTTCTCCGCAGCCCCCACCCCCATGCACGCATCCTTTCCATCGACACGTCGCGGGCCGAGAAACTGCCGGGTGTCGTCGGCGTGGCCACCGGGGACGATATCCCGTTTTTGCACGGCGAATCTTTGCATGACGACGCTTTTCTGGCCCGGGGCAAGGTTCGCTATGCCGGGGAGGGTGTGGCGGCCGTCGCCGCCGTTGACGAGGCCACCGCGGAAGCGGCCCTGGAGCTGATCGACGTGGCCTACGAGGAGCTTGCGGCCGTGTTCGATCCCATCGAGGCATCCAAGCCGGATGCGCCCATCATTCACGAAGCCCTGGCGACCTACAAACATGCGCCGGGCATCAACCCGGTGGCCGGCACCAACGTCTGCAACCACTTTCAGCTGCGCAAAGGGGACGTGAACAAGGGATTTGAAGCGGCGGACCATATTTTTGAGGACACCTTCACCACCCCCATGCATCATCACTGTTTTATCGAAACCCACGGATCGATCTGTCTGGTCGACGATGACAATACCATCACCCTCTGGACCAACAACGACTCGCCCTATCGCTGCCGGGCGGAGATTTCAGCGGCGCTGAAGCTTCCGCTGAACAAAGTGCGCATCGTCAGCGCACCGTATATCGGCGGCAATTTCGGCGGCAAAGGCGGATTGAAAGGCGAGGCCTGCGCCATTGCCCTGGCCTGGAAAGTCAGAAACCGGCCGGTTCGGATCGTATACACCCGCCAGGAAGAATTCTGCTCCTCATCCGGCCGCCACCCCGCGGTGATTCATCTCAAAACCGGGGTAACCCGCGACGGGCAAATTCTGGCCCGCGAAGTCAAGATGTACTGGGCGACGGGCGCTTATGCCGGCAAAGGTCCTACGATCTGTCGCTTCGGGGGCGTGTCGGGGGCCGGGCCTTACCAAATTCCCCATGTGAGCATCGACGGGTACTGCGTCTACACCAACCGGCAGATCGCCTGTGCCATGCGGGGCTACAGCGGCCCGCAGGGCGCCTGGGCCTATGAATCGCACATGGATATCATCGCCCGCAAACTGGGCCTCGATCCCCTGGAATTCCGGCTGCGCCACGTTTACACCAACGGCGACATCCACACCAGCGGCCAGGAGATCTACTCCGAAGGGCTCAAGGAGTGCCTGGAAACCGTGGGCCGAAAAATGAAATGGGACCAACCGTCCAGCGCGGTCAACCGCGGCAGGGGCATCGCGTGCATGGAGCGGGCCATCAAGACGCCCTTCGGGTCGGCCGCCTTTGTTAAAATCAATGAGGACGGCACCGTTGAGATTTCGAGCAGTACGACGGAGGTCGGCCAGGGCTCGGAAACCGTCCTTTGCCAGATCGCGGCTGAAACCCTCGGGGTTGCCCTGGAAACGGTCAGCAAAGCCGCCCCGGATACCGCCTTCACCCCCTTTGACGCCTCGACCACCTCGAGCCGCTCCACCTTTCATATGGGCAACGCGGTGGCCACCGCGGCCGCCGACGCCAGAGCACAGGTGCTGGCACTGGCCGCTGAGCAGATGGGGGTGGATGCCGAAGATCTTACGATCGAGGCCGGAACGATTTATGTGCCGGGAATACCGGACCGGAAGCGCACGATTTCCGAAGTGCTCCGGTCGCGCTACGGCGCCAGCGCCACCGTCCTGGGGCGGGGATACTATTATCCGCGCACGGAGGTGCCGGGGGAATATTTTTCCACCCACATGATTTTCTGGCTGCTGGGGGCCCACGGCGTCGAGGTGGAGGTCAACCGGGAAACCGGCGAGGTGAAGATCCTGAAGGTTTACGCCGCCCACGATATCGGCCGGGCCATCCACCCGGACAACTGCGAGGCGCAGATCCAGGGCGGTATCGGGATGGGCCTGGGCAGCGCCATGCTGGAAGGATACCAGTACCTGGAGGGCGATGTCCTCAACCCGAGCTTTCTGCACTACAAGATCCCCACGGCCATGGAGATGGTCGAGATCGAGGCTGTTTTGGTGGAAGAGCGCCACCGGGACGGCCCCTTCGGCGCCAAAGGGGTCGGTGAAACCAGCAACGTGCCCCTGCCGCCGGCAATCGCCAATGCCGTCTATGATGCCGTCGGCGTGCGCATCCGGGATCTTCCGATTACGCCCGAAAAAGTGCTGCGCGCGTTGCGTAAAAAATCGGAAGCAGAACAAAAGGCCCAAGCCCAACCCGTACCGAATGCTGTAAATTGAGATGGACCAGCGCAACGGCAAAGGGCTGTTGAAATGAGGAATTGCAATGAAATTGCCGGCTTTCAATTACGTTGAACCCGCTACTCTGGCCGAGGCGTGCCGGACCCTGGCGGCGCAAAACGGCAATGCCCTGATTGTCGCGGGCGGGACCGAATTGCTCCAGGTCATGAAACACCACTTGAAGACACCGCAAACCCTGGTATCTTTGGAGCGGGTACCCGGCCTGGGCGAGATCGCTTATTCTCCGGCCGGCGGTTTGAGTGTGGGCGCCCAGGTGATTCTGCAGGACCTGCTCGCCGCGGACATCGTCAAGAAAAGGTATTCATTGATTGCCGCAGCCGCCCAAACCGTCGGCGGTGCCCAGCTCCAGGCCATGGGAACCCTTGCCGGCAATCTATGCCAGGATGCGCTTTGCATCTATTACAACCGGCCGCCCAATATGAGAGTACGGCAGGGACCGTGTCATAAACTGGGCGGGACGGTTTGCCATGCCGTCAAGCGCAGCCCGGATTGCCGGGCGGTATACAGCGGGGATCTTGCACCGGCCCTGATCGTCCTGGGAGCCGAGATCACCCTGATTGATCAGAGCGGCGAAAAAACCATCCCCCTTGAGGAAATATACTCGGGCGACGGCGTCCGGCCCTTGACGCTCACACCCGGCCAGGTAATTGCGAGAATCCATGTGCCCGAGCGGGGCGATCGGGCCGGCGGCGCCTATATGAAACTGCGGCTGCGCAAGGCCATCGACTATCCCCTGCTGGGGGTCGCCGCGGCAGTAACCCTGGAAGACGACGGCCGCTCCTGCCGCTCTGCGGCAGTGGCCCTGACGGGAATCGGTTCCGGCCCGATAGCGGTACCCCAGGCAGCCGGTTTGCAGGGGCAGCCCCTCACCGACCAAGGGATAGAAGATCTGGCCGAAGCCGCCCGCGCCCTGGCCCGGCCGGTAGCCAACCTTATGGGTGCATCCGCCCGCTATCGCCGGGAGATGGTGCCGGTATATGTAAAGATGGCTGTCAAACAGGCCCTGGCCGAGGCCCGGGCACAAGGAGAGACCCCATGCAACACCACCGCTTGACCCTGTCTGTCAACGGCCGGGATTACGTGCTCAGCGTGGCGCCGAACCAGACCCTTCTGGACGTGCTCCGGGATGATCTGTCGCTGGTCGGAACCAAAAAGGGTTGTGATGAAGGCACGTGCGGCGCCTGCACGGTGATCATGGACGGCAGGCCGGTTCTCAGCTGTATGGTTCTGGCGGCCAGATGCGGTGGCAAAGCGATCGAGACGATCGAAGGGCTGGCGCAAAACGGCGACCTGCACCCCCTGCAGCAGGCCGCGATTGAAAAAAATGCGGTCCAATGCGGGTTCTGCACCCCCGGCTGGCTCCTTTCAGCCAAAGTTCTCCTGGAAAAACAGCCCCATCCTTCTCGGCAGGACGTGCGGGCCGCCATTGCCGGCAACCTTTGCCGCTGTACCGGGTACGCCAAAATCGAGGAGGCGATCCTGGCGGCTGCCGATGCACAGGAGAAGTGACAGCAGATGTCAGCGATCGAATCTCGGCCCGTCCGACGGCGGCTTCCCGCAACGCAAACGATACCATAAGCGCAGCGACTGTTCCTGTTCGGCCGTCGGCTTGGCGGAAACACGCCGGCTTTTGACAGCCGCAAGGGCCCGGTCAACATCGATTTGGCGGCGCCGGCACAAAACCGCCGCCGCAAAAGTGGGTCCGCGATTGATCCCGGCCAGGCAGTGCAGCAGCACAGATTGGTCCGAGTTCAGAGCGTCGGATGCCAGCGCAACGACACGGTCAAAATGGGTGATCGGAATCTGCACCCAGTCCGGTGTGGGAACCCCATCCAGACGCACTCCGAGCGCCAGCCAGGCCTCGGCTTCACCTGCTTCGGGTCCATGAACGTCGATGACAGCGCGGATGCCGAGACGGGCAACTGCGCTGCGCTGGTAGTCGTAGGGTTTTGAGCCCAGGGCGAATCCCGGTTCAATCCACACAAGATCCGGCGCTGATGTTGACCTGCCGGCAGTATTTGTATCATTGTCAGGCAGCATGGTTGGCGGCAATTGCAGGATTCATAATCGAGCTTAAAACAACCGGGAGTTATTTGTTAATCGTTATTGGTTATACCGGTTGTCATATATGTATTCCGTTTGTTAGATTCCCTAACCGAAGTACTCGTAGAGTATAACAGATGGAAGCTGTTTAAAACATGACAACCGCTATATTATTTTTTTGCAAAAAAAACCAAATTTAATGAAATCTGATTTTTTATTTCGTTGATAATCGATTATCTAAATCAGATCGTCAACAAATACGATTAACAATTAACAGATAACAAATAACGACGAATTGAGCGTATTTACCTCAATTCGGGTTATCGTGCAACGCGCTTTATTTTGATTAGAGTTTTCCATGCTAACCATAGATGGAAGGAACAGCTATGAAATCCGTTATTGATTCCTGGGACGCCGTTGAAGCGCCTGCGGCCCCACCGCTCCAACCGGTTCAGCTGGACCCGCGGACCAGCGCGCTTCTGGTTCTCGACCTGCAAAACGGCAACTGCAATTCTGAAAGAAGGCCGCGCTGCGTGGACACGCTGGCGGGAATCGGCGAGTTCATCGGCAGGGCAAGATCCCAAAAAATCCTCATCGTCTACAGTCTGACCTCCAAGGCAACGCCCGCCGATATAAGGCCGGAGGTCGTCCCCCTGCCCGAAGAGCCCATCGTCAGGTCCGGGGTGGACAAGTTCTACAACACCGACTTGGCTGACATACTCCAGCAGGCCGGTTGTCAAACCGTTGTGATGGTCGGCACCGCCGCCGAGGGGGGCATTCTGCACACCGCCGCCGGTGCCGCCCTGCGGGGCTACAACCTTGTCGTGCCGGTAGACGGGCTTTCATCATCGAACCTCTACGCCGAGCAGTACGCGGCCTGGCACCTGGTCAACGCTCCCGGTACCAAAAAGCGGACGACATTGAGCCGGATGGATAGCATTTCTTTCTGATGCATATGAAAACGGACAGCCGGGCTGATCGGAAAGGAAACCCATGAACGTCGAACATCGAACGCCCAACATCGAACATCGAATAATGTATTCTGTCTATTTTTAAAAAAGCTTGAGCGGCTTGTCGGGTCGTAGCCGAAGGCGAAGCCTTAAGCGATTCCACCCTTCGAAATTCGTTACTTACAGTCCGCCGGAGGAGGATTCGACATTTTGCGGTTCTGCGGTTCGCTTTTTAACTTAACGTAGTTACATACGAGCGGCTTATCATGGTCAACAGCTGAAATATCCATCAAGGAGACATCATCATGACGACGGTTGCGGGAAGCCTGACCATTTTGGCGGACAATGCGGTGCCCGGAAAATCCGATCTGCTGGGAGAACACGGCTTTTCAGCTTTTCTTGACACCGATCAGGGAAATTATTTATTCGACACCGGCAAGGGTAAGGCAGTTGTTCACAACGCCAACCTTTGCCGCAAGGACCTGGGCGCCATCGATGCCATCATTCTAAGCCACGGGCATGGGGACCACACCGGCGGATTGCCCGAAGTGTTGAACTGCCACTCCGGGGTGACGGTGTGCGCCCATCCCGATATTTTTTTAACCCGCTTTCGACAGGATTCCCAGGGCCGTAGGACTTACGGCGGCATTCCTTTTCACAAAGGATTTCTGGAGAAAAAAGGTGCGCAATTCATCTTCAACACCGCGCCGGCCCAATTGGCGCCGGGCATTCACCTGACCGGAGCCGTCCCGCGCTTGACTGAATTCGAAACCGGGGATATGGCCAATCGCTTCGCCGAACGCGGCGGCGAAACACTGGAGGACCGCATCGCCGACGATCAGTCCTTGATTATCGTCACCCGCCGGGGACTGTTGATCGTTTTCGGATGCGCCCACGCCGGCGCGATAAACGTAATCAGGCAGGCGGTGACCATAACGGGTATCGACCGGATCTATGCCGTTGTCGGCGGCACCCATCTCGATTTTGTCGATGATGCCCAGGTGGAAAAAACGATCGACGCCCTGCGCGGGTATGCGATCGAGCATCTGATGCCTTCGCACTGCACGGGCCCCCGGGTGGCGGCCCGCTTGAGCCGGGAGTTTGAAGCCAGTTTTGAGTTTTCTCATGTCGGCAAGTCGCTGTCGTTCTAATCGGGCGCCAATGTTGCTTAATCATAGCTGATGAAATATTAAATCTATTTTCACCACAGAGTCACCGAGGACACAGCGAGGCAGAGCCGCAACCAAATAGGCACCTAATAGAAAATCCCGCCATCGGCGAGCGCCTGGCGGACTTTATCGGTGATACGGGAACGGCAGCCCTGCTCAGGGGCAACGCTACGGCCGTGCTGGGAAAGGACGTCGTGGAAGCCACCATTCGCGCCGTCTACCTGGAGGAATCCGCCGTTCTCCAGTTCAACGCCCGCCAGCTCGGCACACCGATCTATTTTTCGGAAACCGAAACGTCACAACGGGGCCATCAACTGCTGGAGGCCAGCCACATGACTCGCGCATGGGAGCACTACAAAGAAGAACTGCGCCGGGAATAAGGCGAGTGCCCCCGCCGGGCGATAGAAAAGAATGGCGTATTTTTTTCTTGACGAGGATTGCCGCATCAATTATTTGTATTTTATAAAATATTTTATAATATATTTAGGAGGAACATATGCGCTCACCGGAATACAAGGACCTGCACGCACACCTGAAAAACCTGGAAGAAAAAGGTCTGCTGATTCGCGTAAAGCGAGAGATGAACAAGGACACCGAGATCCACCCGCTGGTCAGATGGCAGTATCGCGGCGGCATTCGTGAAGCGGATCGCAAGGCTTTTCTGTTTGAGAACGTGGTCGACGCCAAAGGGAAAAAGTATGCTATTCCCGTGGTCGTCGGTGCCCTGGCCGCCAACCCGGAAATATACTGTGAGGGCGTCGGCTGCGAG
>Ga0209052_1000087_pt1 | contig 46500 bp, 39 predicted proteins | sample WorMetHEROISLAND_2_FD_187409 | JGI IMG/M metagenome (GOLD analysis project Ga0209052, IMG submission 187409) | Marine gutless worms symbiont microbial communities from Max Planck institute for Marine Microbiology, Germany - Olavius sp. 4 HERON... | ecosystem: Host-associated > Annelida >...
CTCCCTTTATTAATATTGATAGCCCCATGGATATTTGTTAAATCCAATAACCACAACTACGTCTTATTAAAGTAGTGGTAATATTTAAAACGGTGATTTTGGTAACTTTTTAGGTCGGCGATTACACATATGGTTCCATGAAACGATACCGTACCAAATATTAATTATTGAGGGTACTTTCCCCAATTTCTCGCCATAATACTCAAACCGAACCTCCTGCTCATAGCCGGCCCAATGTGGCGAGCCGATTCCAAAGTAACAACTATAGGCAGGAGGCTGCACCTTTTTTTGATCAGATCTTCCCACGTTTGGAAAAATGACCGGTTCTTTTTCATCAAAAGTAGTATTGGCGCAACCATCGAATAAGATTTTAAAAGTTAATCCCCCAGCAATTGCAAAAGCAGCCTTTCCGCTTTTTTTGAAAAACTCCCTCCTACTGCTTTTTCTGAATAATATTTTTTCAGTCATTGTGTGCTATTATTACAAACCGCCGTTCATCAAATCCCTTGTCATACTAAACCGATATAAGCCGACGCACTTCAATACGGCTCTATCGTGTTTTTTTTAATATGCTCCCGATACCGTAATTGCCCATGGTGGTACAAACGTTGGTTCTGGGCCTAATTCAGGATTCTTATTTTGGCCCAATAAGCTCTATGATCCGATACATAAAAGTATTCACTAGGAGTTAATCCAATATCGACAACGTGAAAATTATTTGAATCTACAAATATATAATCAATTCTTTTGCCATTTACCCAAATACCTTGAGGTAATCGTATACCCCCCAGAGTGCCAGTACGGCATGCCTTTTTCGCAGCAATGGTTTCTAATGCATCGCAAGAATCTATCAATTCCTCCTTAATTTGTTTTAATTCTGGATGATAAGGAAGGCGATTTAGATCACCCAATAATACAATCGGTCCATTTGTTTCATTAACAAAACCCATTGTTGCCTTAACTTGTCCATAGTAATTCTCTAAAGCATAGTGCAGGTTAAATATATTTATCATTGTGCCCTGAAAATCAATCGTTGATCTTAATGCAATTCTGTTATCCAAACTATAATTAATGAGTTTAACTTTTGCGGCATTAATTTTAAATTTTGAAAGTATTGTGAGCCCCCACCAATTCGAAGCTCCGTGAGCACCATAAACAAAATTCATATTTAACTTTTCAGCAAAATATTTTGCCTGGTTATATCCGCGAACTTCTTGAAGGCCGACGACATCAGGATCAATGGATTTTATAGCTGCAACTAAATTCTCTAATTTATCCTTCGTGGCTTTCACGTACTTTGGACTCAAATCGAGATTTTCTGTACCACCACCCGCACGAATATTAAATGTCATTATCGTGATTTCAGAACCCTCAAAATCCTTGCCATAATTATCATCATGTCTGATATTTTGGATGGCTGAAAATGGACTATTTACACATCCGACCAGAATTAAAAAAATCACTATACTGGCAAATTTGAACAGGATTTTGGTTTTCTGTCGCATCGATGAGCTTTTTTCAAACTCCTTTTAATTTTGCCTTGGTAAGCTATTAATCAGTGCGACCATCAAGGAGTGATAAATGAATATAATTTCGCCCAAGAATCTTTAGGACACCTTTCAATGGATTATTAAAATAGTATTTAATGTCATTTCCGTCCATATTGGAAAGCGAAAGGAGTTGAGCCTCGAGAGATATTGCATCATCGTATTTTCTTAAATGTTTTCGCTTTTAAATAGTACGAATCCGAAGTTGCTTCTCGATATGCTTGTTCAGCTTTCGGATTCAAAAACAGGTATGTATCCTCTGAGCATTCTCTGTTGCCAAGAGGGGTCTCCCAATACATCGCCATTTTAATGCGGGGATATCTCTTGATCGTAGCAAAGGCATCCCTAATCCAAGATCCTGCCACTCCTGATAGGCTGCTAGTACCAAATTCGAAAAGAGCTTGAGGTTTGGTTGGATATTTCCGTGCTCCCCATATGTAGGGATTCTGTCCTTCGACTAGTTGCCAAAAAGAGATATCACCGCCAGCGCATTTGGTGGAATTGTATATTGAGTATCCAAACCAATCAAATGCTTCTGGTGGAAGAGCAAACTGATTTAGATTTTGTGCGGATACTCCACCCATAACGTGAAAACCATAGACTGTATTTTGGCTAGCGCCTATTGCATCTAACACCTCTCTGATATGGACATATGCCTCTGCGAACCATTCACCTGACTTACCCCTCCAAGGGTGGCCACTCGATTTCTTTTTTATGCTTATTTCAGGATACGGAACAAGGACAATCGGGTAAGGGAACTTACAACGATTGTCTCCGAATTTTTTTATAATATCATCATGTTTCCCATTGGCGGTATCCCTAAATCCGAAGGTAATGTAGTATCTCAGCAAAGGAATAATGCCTTTGCTGGCCATAACTTCACAGAATTTTAACGGAAAAAAATCTTCATACCCCACATGCGTGTCTATAGGACAGTATAGCGCCGGTCTATGACCAAATCTACCTTCATAGCTGTCTATTTCACTCTCCATAGTTTTTTTTGATAGATTACCTAATATGCGTTCTCGATAAGGTCCTAAAGAGTGCTGAACCACAGGGGAGAATTTGCCAAGATAACAGCCATTCGCTGGAGTTGGAACCGCAGGATGAGATTCGAGCTGTGCGTTTATTTCTTCACGATTCTCAAATATTACAGCCCCACAACCACCAATTTGAGAGCCTATGCTAACAAGCGCAGTCGCCTTTAGACCTAGCTTGATGAAATTCCTTCGGCTTAAAGTCTGAATCATGGTTATTGCTTCCCCAGCAGGTATTTTTGCTTTGATAAGATTTCAATCTATTAGGAAGCTGCTATTGGCAGTGGGATCAGACTAGAATCGTTCGAAATCAGAGGTTGTCATATATCCACTATAAGTGCTTCTACGTAATAATAACAACGGCTTAATTGTTTTTATAAGCCTTCAAGACCGTGTGAGATGATAAAAAAATATTATTTGCCATAGCCAATCTTCTCCAAATACATTTTTGATTGAACCGGGAACAAGTAAGCATCAGATTCAGATGGAAGATTTTCCCAATTAAAGTATTCCTCAGGAGCAACCCATTCCTTAACTCCCTCATTATTTGGTACCTGGATACCCAGTGAAAAATGTTTATCACCCACTCGTCCACCTCCTGTATCTCCAGACAGGCCGATTACCTCGCCTTTTTTAACGGTACGATATGCGACTCCACCACAATTTCCAGGGGATCTTTTCCATCTTTCTGTTTTATACTCTTTCGGCCGCTTGCATTTTCCTTTGTCAAACCCTGGAACTAGCGGCGTAGACATCAAGTGATAGTAAAATATATGGTTATCACGTTCATCGTTGAATAATAGTTGCACATCATCGTAGGGCTTCATAATTCCGATCCAGCCATGGCTTTTACGATAACCTCCGCGTTCTGTTGCCCCTCGACTATTTTGCTCTGCGCTTTTGTTTAGGGCCCAAATTAACGTCATGTCGGTAATAGCAACCACGGGAGTCCCTCTTGGAACTAAGATACTCAATCCTTTTTTCTCTTTGTACCCTCTACATTTTGGACAACACCGTCTTCTTTTTGGGCCAAGAGTTGCAGCATTAGGGGAAGTCGAAACCTTTGCACCATTAAAATAACAAGGCATCACTCTGTAAATACGATGCCCTTCCACTCCCGAAGTGCCGATCACCGAATAATGACAGCCGATGAACAATAGTGTGACAAGCAGATAAGCGGTTTTATTTGCCATTTTATATTTACCTTCCTATAAAGCTCCAGCATGCTAACTAAAACCTTGCAGTATCCGCGAATTTATTAACAATACCGATATGAAAATGTAATCCTCTCTCAATAAAAATTATGATTTTGCGAGTTCACGATCCTTATATTGTCGTCATTAATCCAGACGCATGTTTACCATTTTTGTAGTTTTGAGAGGCCCGATCTAATACAGATAAATGACATCGCCACGGTTCCCATCGTGGGTAATAATATTTCTAAAAATCATTCTCTGATGCCTATGAAATATGGGTCTTTGAATATCTCTTGAAGGACTATAAATGAATATTCGGATAAGGTATGATCATCCTCTAGTTCGAGATCAATGCTGTCCCAATAGCATGCAGCCTTAATAACCGGCTGTCTTCTTATCCAGCTATATGCATTTTTTACCCAATTGGGCTGTCCTATATCCTTAGTCCGACCCATTTCTGCAATCATGACTGGTTTATCCTTACTAATCCTTTGAAGAGAAGCGATAGTGCTGCTAGCTAATTCTCTGAAAGAAATGTCTCTCGCATGAAATCCTGTGCGGTTGTATCCTGACAACCCTAACCAATCGACAAATTCATCACCAGGATAATAATATATAGGATCTTCATGGTGCCAGCTTGGATCACCGATCACATAGGGAACAAATACCCAGGTGGTATAATTGTTCGCTCCATGATCATCAAAAATCTTATGCATCGTTTTCCAAGTCTTCTTGACGCTCTGCGGATCGTCACGCCATGGCCATGATGAGATGTTCATTTCCCACATGGTCGAGAAAAAAATGGGTCGTTTAATTTTTGTAATATTCTTCGCATAAATCTCAATCTTTTCTCTAAATGATCTGTCATCAGCTAACTGTGAAAAATGGATACCTGTAAGGTCGTACGCAATGTCCCGGTAAAGAAAGGTATAGGCGATATCATGCATGATCAGTTTTTCCGGCACATTCACTTCTGTCGTGAAAGTTTTGTGTTGGCGAACAACTACCGGCGACATCTCTCGGAAAGGTGGAAACATTATCAATGGTCCCATGCCTATCTTCATTTTTAACCAACCGTATCCACCTCGAATATGATCGTGGGGACTGGTGGAATGAAATCCGATATAACAACCATTATCTGGAGGTTGAATTTTATTTTGGTCAGGCCTTCCCACGTGGGGGTAAATAACTGGCCGTTCTTCTTTAATCGTAAAATGTGTGCAACCATTGAGTAAGATCTTAAAAGTTAATCCCCCACCAATTACTAAAGAAGCCTTTCCGCATTCTTGAAAAAACTCCCTCCTACCGCTTTTCTTGAATAAAATATTGTCTATCATCTTTCTATCTTAAAAAAAGCCGCGTGAATGGTGCTTCTACGTAAATATCACAAGTCCATCACTCGGTTAAACCAAAAAAATTCAAGCTGACGCGCGTCTCAGCGGTCATCTAAGGCATCGGCCAACTCCGCATCGGTGATCCGGGCATACTGGATGGAGTAGGCCGCGTTGGTGTGGCCAAGCTGGCGCTGGGCCGTGGCGATGTTGCCGGTTTTTTCGATTAAGGACCGGCCCATGGCATGGCAGGCGTCATGGGGACTGTGGTCCTCAACACCGGTCAGCCGGCAGACCTCATCCCACACGTGTTGATCACCCGCATGTTAAGCCGCCCGTTGCCGTGGGCGTTGGTGGCAGGCGATAAAAACAGCGCCGGCGATTTCCACTTTTTATAGTCGGCTGCTCTCCCCTTTTTTACATAGTCTTTAATTGCGTCCATGCTCTGACCAGAAATCTTATAGCCGTGGGTGCGCCCGCCCTTCTCCACTACGCTTATCAGCCGCTTTTTAAAGTCCACATTTTCCAGGTCGATGTTGGTGACCGCCGCTCTACGCATCCCTGTTTCAATCACACTTTAGTCTCTTATTCTTAATTAGGACACGGATGAACACGGATTTATGATATAAGTTCGCTTCGCTAACAGTAAGACACTTTTTTTAGTCCGTGCAAATCCGAGTAATCCGTGTCCCAAAAAAAATGATAAGAATGAAACTGAAAAAGAATCCTATTAGAATTGTTTCGTGTAGCGCTTTGTAGCATCTTTTTCATAGGGATTCGGAGTGAGCTTGGGGGTTAAATCAACAAAATGCTACATGAAAGATACATTTTATTTAGCATTTTGCCAGGAGCTACAAGCAAAGCCGACGTTTGGATTCATCCAGGATTTTTTCAGGTTGACTAACTGTTGTCTAGCACGGTAGGCAAGTTTTTATTCAGACTATTAATTCTGTTATTTTCTGAATCTTCCTATCGTCTGGATATCTGCTTTGCAAATCCCCCAACTCCTTCAATAGAGCCTCCCTGCGGGCAGAATCGCCTTCCTCTCCGGCAGCGTTGAGGGTGTTAAACAGCCCCATGGCCAAATGTTCTCTGACCGCAGGTTCCTGCGGGTATCTTTCGGAAAGATCACGCAGTTGCTCCAACAGAGCGTTCCTGCGGGCAATATCGCCCTCCTCCCCGGCATCGTTGAGGGTGTTATACAGCCCCATGACCAAATGTTCTCTGATCGCAGGTTCATCCGGGTACCTTACGGATAGATCACCCAGTTGGCCCAACAGGGCGTCCCTGCGGGCAAGATCGCCCTCCTCCCCGGCATCGTTGAGGGTGTTAAACAATCCCATGGCCAAATGTTTTCTGACCGCAGGTTCATTCGGGTATCTATCGGAAAGATCACCCAGTTGCTCCAACAGGGCGTCCCTGCGAGCAAGATCGCCCTCCTCCCCGGCATCGTTGAGGGTGTTAAACAGCCCCATGGCCAGTCGTTTTCTGACCGCAGGTTCATGCGGGTATCTCTCGGAAAGATCACCCAGTTGCTCTAATAGAGCGTCCCTGCGGGCAAGATCGCCCTCCTCCCCGGCATCGTTGAGGGTGTTAAACAGCCCCATGGCCAGCTGTTTTCTGACCGCAGGTTCATGCGGATACTTCTCGGAAAGATCACCCAGTTGCTCCAATAGAGCGTTTCTGCGAGCAGGACCGCCCTCCTCTCCGGCAGCGTAGAGGGTGTTATACAGCCCCATTGCCAGTCGTTTTCTGAGCGCGGGTTCATGCGGATATCTCTCGGAAAGATCACCCAGTTGCTCCAACAGAGCGTCCCTGCAGGCAAGATCGCCCCCCTCTCCGGCAGTGTTGAGGGTGTTAAACAGTCCCATGGCCAGCCGATTTCTGAGCGCGGGTTCATCCGGATATCTTTCGGAAAGATCACGCAGTTGCTCCAATAGAGCGTCCCTGCGGACAAGATCGCCCTCCTCCCCGGCAGCGTAAAGGGTGTTAAACAGCCCCATGGCCAAATGTTCTCTAACCGCAGGTTCGTCCGGGTATCTTTCGGAAAGATCACCCAGTTGCTCCAACAGGGCGTCCCTGCGGGCAAGATCGCCCTCCTCCCCGGCAGCGTAAAGGGTGTTAAACAGCCCCATGGCCAATTGTTTTCTGACCGCAGGTACATCCGGGTATCTCTGGGAAAGATCACGCAGTTGCTCCAATAAAGTATCCCTGCGAACAAGATCGCCCTCCTTCCGGGCAGCGTTGAGGGTGTTAAGCATGGCAACCGCGACCAGCACAATGGCATCCGGCATGTCTTCTAAAGATTGACTCCAGATGGAATATAAATTATCCCTGATTTCTTCGGGAATATCGTTTCCAAATAGGGTCGCTGCAGCGACACAAATCATACATAAAGGGCTCTCATTGTCTATTTTGATAACTGGTTCGTAAAGCGCCATTAACGCTTCTGAGAAATATATATCGCGCACATCGATATATCGTACACGCGCTGAAAAATCAGATACCAGGCTACGAACTATTATCAGGGTAAAGGGCTTGGCTCGTTCGTCCTCAATGAACCACTTCTGCGCAGATTCGTATTCCGTTGTGTGGCCAAAAGTAGGAGGGCTTTGGGATTTCAAAATTCCCAAACTCGCAAGCTTGGCAAGAGCAATATCAGGTAGATCGTTTAGCACCAATGGTTTTAGCGCTTTCCATCTTCGCTCAGAAGTAAATTCCGGCAGCAGGGCAACACGTGTTGCCAAATTATAAAGCTCCTGATCCGATTTCAGCAAGTCCGGCAAGAGGGTTTTAAACTTCCTGTCTCTAAAGGCATGTGCGTCCCGAGCGATCTGCCTCATCTCTTCTGAAGTTCTCGGACGCCTTTTTTGCCAAGCCTCCAATACGGCGGGATTGCCAGCCATTGTATCGAGAATGGAGGCATCCTCCATTTCTCTGGCTCCAGACGCTTTATTCTGTATATGCTTTACTATTCTCCTGGATTCCTTGCTGTCATTAGCCAGGTGCATTTGCGGAAGTGAATATCTCTCACATGCGAAGCTGCTGCCACAAAGCTCCTCTACCAGTTCGAGACATGCGGCATATTTAGGGCCCTCACGCACTACTACTATGATGTGCATGCCACTTGGCCATTCATAAAGCCTGCCCAACATTTTCTTGAGGGCTCCGAAGTCGTTTCTCAGATCTATGCTTTGTTCCCATGCATCCAGCACGAGAAGGATGGGCAAATTGGAAATTTTGCTCACGATGGACACCAGGTCTCGGCATACATCGTAAGGCACCGGTTTAATATGTATCCCCCCAGCCTTCAGGTCCTCATTCGCGGCCTTTAAGCCCTGAAAAACCATTTCCACCGCATCGCCAATCCCCGCTACAGGCAAATTGATAACCTTGGATAACATTTGCCCGACAGCCTTCCCGGCTTTGCCAACCATCTCACCCTTGTATCTTGCCAGAATGCTCTTTAGTTGATCCTTGTATGAAGCCTGTGTGAGCCAGAGACGATAGAGCTCAGCGACAGCGCTGCTCAGCAGAGCGTGGTCGGCGGCAGTGGATTCCTCGTAGCCAAAGAGCCATCGGCCATCTTCTTCAAGATTGTCGCAAAACCTCCTTACCAACCAGCTTTTCCCAATCCTTGGCTGCCCTACCACAAAGGTTATGCCCTGGGTCCGGATCCGGTTCTCCAGATACTCAAAATCCGGCCGACGCCCGAATAGGATCTTGTTTTTAGGTAGCAGTGTCATCAGCTCTTCTCAATTTATTTAGGCTCGCCCTACTCAGTGGACGGCACATTTTTCTAAAATTGTTCTTTTTAGCTGCTCTCGAACAATTTTCTACATTGGCCATTGTGACCCAATCATCTAAAAGCATCCCGGCAATTGTGCTATGAATAACCGCATCAGCAGTGTCCAGGTTTACATGGGTGTAGTTTAGACAAACGCGGTCGCGAATTGTTGCGGCCGTTGCCCAGTTGTTTCGGGGTTGCAGGGATTATATAGACCGGGTAGAAAAAGAAAATCAAGGCTTACCCTGATTGTGCAAAAAATGCTCAACTAGGTGTGATATGTTATCTGTTAATCGTTATTTGTAAGGGCTTTGAATCAAACTTCAAATTTATACCATCAACATATAATAAACGATCTGATCCATTTCAAATCAATAACCAATAATGAATAGCGAGTAATTCTCGATTGGTTTTTAACTCAATTGAGGCTTTATACTTTTATTAAAGGATTGAACCGAAATGATGGTTACTTGCACTCTATAAATAAAAGCCTTTTTCAGAGACCTCAGTGGCGGAATTTCAAATGATGCCAAGCAAAAAACACCAATTTAACAATTATCTTGTCACCCGCGCCCGGCTGGGTGACCGGAATGCCCTGGAGCAGCTCGCTGCCCGATACCAGCGAAAATTTCTGGGTCATGCTTATCGGCTGCTCGGGGATGCCGAGTCCGCCAGGGATGCCGTTCAGGAAGGATGGGTCGATATCTTGCGCGGCTTTAACAAACTCCGGGATGAGGGGGCCTTCCCGGCCTGGGCGTTTCGGATTATCACTCGAAAATGCACACGCCACATTGCCGGGCTGAAAAAGAGCCGCAAGGTTCTCAGGGGCATGCAGGAGGAGGCACGAACAGCGCCGCTGGCCGGCGATGATGTCGACCAGGCCCTCGGCCACCAGACACTTCACAAGGCCCTGGCGCAACTTCCGGAAGGCCACCGTGCAGCTATCGGCCTGTTTTACCTCGAGGAGATGAGTGTGGCCGAGGTGGCCGTCGCTCTCGAAATACCGGTGGGGACGGTAAAAACCCGCCTATTACACGCACGTAAAAAGCTGCGTGCAGTACTTGAAGGAGAAAACCATGGACAAACTCGACAAAATGATCAGTGAAGCCCTTGACGGTGAAGAACGCGAAATCCTTGAAAAAATCGGTCATGAGCCAAGCTTTCCGGCCCAGGCGGTCGGGCTGTTTCACGGCAGGATCGGCTGGTTGAACGGTGCCGTGCTGATCGGGCACTTTGTTTTTGCAGTCGGTGGTGTTTATACGGCCTGGCGATTTTTTACGATGACGGAAGTGGTAGATGCAATCCGGTGGGGGCTGTCAGCAGCCGTTCTGCTTCTGGCCGCCCTGCACACGCGGGTTGCGCTCATACGTTCGATGCAGACCAACCGCGTGCTCCATGCCGTCAAGCTTTTGGAAGCGAAAATCGCCCTGCTGGCCGCCAACCGCTAAACCGGATGCCGGCCCGGATTTCTCCGAGATAGACAGGGATGCGGCCCGGCCGCACTCATGTTAAGTCAAGAAGGCCCGCTTTTGCGAGGAATCCACCTTGGAACCTTCTGCAGATAGCTGCTATATGAATCACCGAATTTTTTCTGCAGGGCCGGTTCTTCATAAAAAACCACCCAAAGGTGAAAGACAACAAAAAGGCCCACAGCATACAGCAGCAAAAAAAATGACTGAAACCATAGTACGTGACCCGATAAAACGAGCAAAACTCCAACATACATCGGGTTGCGTACGACTTGGTACAAACCCGCAACGACAAGCTTCTTTGGCGGATCAATCGGTGCAGGCGTACCGATCCCTTTAAATATGAAATCCCATACACACCACAGTACGGCTGAAATTCCTAGCAGCCACGGAAATACGGCTGTTAATCGCAGGCTGCCAATCCGAAATTTGATATCCAAGGATGATGCAACAATTTCATAGGGAATATAAAAAACAACAATTCCGGGGACGAGTATCACAAATATCAAGGACTTGATGAAAACCATTGCTGAGCTTGACTTTTTAGCTGATTTCGACATGCCTTCTTTTCTCATGACGGCAAAAGCCACTTGAAGATATAGAAGTTCATCTATAGCTTTCGGACCCCATGATAGTGTCCTGCACCAGAATTACCTGTCAATGCAAATGGTTTATTTCACTGCCACAGGCAACCCCACCAGAGCGAAGTAATGCTGGGAACCCCGCCACTACGAATAGAGAATCGTCGTCAAACCGCAATTTGACCATAAGGCATTCGCATCTATTCCCGGGACAGAGTACTAGGTATCCTTTTTCTCGAAAATATCCACCTTCAGGATTGCCACGCCTTTTTTAAAGTCGGCATCCAGGTGGTACCGCAAATACTTCAGCTTAAGGCGATCGGGCCGATTATCGCTGTCGTCAAAATAAATTTCGATGACGGCCGCGATATCTTCGGCATCGTTGTTCTTGAACTCATAATCATAGACCAGCCGCTGCCCGCGGTTTGAGTTCGGATTCGGCGGGCCCAGGATCCGGGTGATCTCCGATCTGTTGGGCAGCAAGGTTCGATCCAGACTGCTGATATCAATGATGACATGCTGTTTGACCAGACTCTTTTCCGACTCGCAAACCGACTGCATCAGCTGGGTCAGCAGCTCGACAGTCAGAAGATCAGCCAGGTTTTCACCCAGATACCCCTCCTTCAGGCGATACTCCCCCTCGAGACGGACAAATTGCAGCTTGATGGGAAGGTCGTATTTCTCCTCGGAGGGGGCGCTTTTCCTTTCGGCAAGGTAGGTCATGACGAGCTGATCACCGGCAAGCATTTGTCCGGACGGCTCGGCGCCGGCCAACCAGGTGATGTCTTCATCCAGCATGACCGGCTCGCGCAGGATGACACGAAATCCCGGCCGGACCTCGATCTGAAAATTTTCTTCAACGTCGCACAGCTGTTTTTTAACCCTGAAAATCCTTTCGAAAATGCACCCGTTACAGATTAGGGTGGTCGCCATGAGGATGAATACTGCGTAACGCGGGAAAATCATGATGGAAACTCAAAAGTCCGCAATGGGGAATTATCTACGGCCAACGCTGGGCTTCAGATTATACCAACACACATCAGCCCGGCAGGCCGGACCGGGCTAAAGCTGCCATGGCTTTGCGATAGAGAATTCAACAAGAATACGGCCGGAATAGATCCAATGGCTTGTAATTTGCCCGAAGGGCAACGGGAATATTATCCGGCCATGGCGGTCAACTATTCCGGATATTGTCTGCGTTCGTCGAACGAGTGCAGCGCGCCCCGCGTGGCGGGATGCACGCATGGGCGGCTACTAAAACTAACAGATATAGTACATTCAAAGCTTTACTCAATTTGTTAATTCAATTTACATCAACTAATTTCGAGTAGATCCATAAACAGTATCCGGCATCTCAGCCTTTGATTACATATACGTAAACCTCGCGGGGACCGTGGGCGCCGTGCACCATGGTGGCCTCGACATCGGCTGTTTTGCTGGGACCGGAGATAATGGTCATGCAATTGGTCAGGCCTTCCTCCCGCACTTCGGGATCGAAACTCAACAACGCAAATAATTCCTTGAGGTCCCGGATGATTTGTTCGAGGCGGATGACACCGATGTGAATCGAAGGAACCAGGGAAACCGAGCGCGCCTGTCCCGGGCGGGTCCGCATGACCAGGGATGCCGTTTCCGCCATGCAGTAGTCGGCAGCCGTAATGCCGATAAAAGAATCGACGATCTGTTCTCGCAGGCGGTTTCTTGCCTTTGGCGAAGACACTTCACCGGCGGCGGCGTCCTCGAATCGGGTCACGGCCAGCGACACATTCTGATCGGCCAGAGCGTCCGCGAGGTTAAGGCGTTCGATCAACGGATGCTGCCAGGCCGTGACGGTTTTGCGGTCGCCCCACTCCGGCTGTTTATCGCCGACAAGATCGGCAATGGCGGCCGCCACGGAAGGCTCATCCTTTAAAACGACCACATTCAGATTGATCGGTGCGGCCATTTCGATGAACCGCTCGAGCAGCTGTTGGCGTTCAGCCGGGGACCGGCTGCTGATACGGTCAAGAATCTCCCGGGTTTCGTCGCTGAATCGGCTGGCGCATAGACCTGCTTCACCCGGACGACCCCCGGGTGATTTACCGAGGGCCGACCTGATTTTGGCGATAAAGGCTTCTTGTCCTGAATTATCCATAATCTTATATTAAACTTAAATTAAATATTTCGCAGAGCCCGCTGAGCGCACAGCGCTTTTTTTTATTTTTCTCTGAGAACGCTGCGGACTCTGTGAGAGATAAATTGACTTGAGTTTCTTTTCCGATCAGACTGGACGATCGCGGCCGGCGGCCGCCGCTAATACCGAATAACCAATAACAATTAACTATTAACAAAACCCGAAGGGCTTAGAGTCCTTTCTTCCATCTGCTCATAAAGCTCTCGCCGGCAAGGGGTTGTATATCCCGGCTGTCTGTCCACCCGCTCACCGGCGGCGGCAGCCGGCTGATCATGCCGTTGTTTATGGGTAGAATCTTCTGGCCCCAGGAAGCCGCCCGCAGGCAGAATTCATAGGCCGGCCGGCTGCGGATAATCCACGACCACAGGGTAAAAACCGCCTTTTCAGCCGGGCTGACCCGCTTGACTCCCCACTCGGGATCGCCGTCGGCCAGCTTGGCGCGCAGCGCAAGCAGCATGCGCGGCAAATCGATGTTGACCGGGCAGGCATCCTGGCAGGCGCCGCACAACGTCTCACCCTGACACAGGTCCTCGGCCGCGTTGATGCCGGCCAGAAGGGGCAGGACGACGGCGCCCACGGGCCCGGAATAGGGATGACCGTAGGAATGCCCGCCGATTTTACCGTAGACCGGGCAAATATTCAGACAGGCCGCGCAGCGGATGCAGTAAAGCATTTCCCGGAACGCTTGGTCTGCCAGGATGCGGCTGCGGCCGTTGTCCAGGATGACCAGATGGAATTCATCCGGACCGTCGACCTGGTTCGTATACCGGGGCCCGCCGATGTAGCTGACGTAGGTGCCCAGGTTCTGGGCGGCGGTTGCACGACACAGCAGCCTCAACAAGATGTCATGGTCTTCCAGCCTGGCCGCCACCCGCTCCATTCCCATGACGGCCACGTGGACCCTGGGCATGGTGGTGGACATGCGGATGTTGCCCTCATTGGATACGGTCACGATGTGGCCGGTTTCGGCGCAGGCGATATTGCAGCCCGAAAATCCCATATCGGCTGCCAGGAATTTTTCCCGCAGTGATTTTCTGGCCGCCCGGGTCAGGCGCGGCGGGTCATCGGTGTAGGATATTGCTATTTTGTCGGTGAACAAACGACCGATATCTTCTCTGGTCTTGTGGATGGCCGGTGCAATGATGTGAGACGGCCGCTCACCCGCCAGCTGGATGATGTATTCACCCAGATCGGTTTCGGCCACATCGATACCGTTTTCGAGCAGGGCCGTGTTCAGCCCGATTTCTTCGCTGACCATGGACTTGCCCTTGACCGCCAGCCTGACGTTGTGCTTGCGGGCCGTCGCCAGGCAGTATTCCACCGCCGCCTGGGAATCATGGGCAAAGAATACATGCCCGTCGTTTTTGCGGACATTGGCCGCCAGGGTTTCGAGCACGTCATCCAGATTCTCGATGGTCTTTGCCCGGATCTCATGGGCCTTGAGGCGCAGATCCGGCCCTTCCGGCAATTCCCGATAGGCCTTGGCCGTACCCCGGCCGAAGCGCTGCTGCAGATCGGCCAGCGCGCCTTGCAAAACCTGATTTTTCAAAGCCTTTTTGGCTTCGTTGACATAATCTCCAATAAAAATTTCACTCATGGATTCGTGTTCCGGGTTGCGAGTTACGGGTTGCGGGTCAGTAGTTCTGCAGTTCAGAACCCGCAACGCGCAACCCGCAACTCGTAACAAGTTTTCACAAAATGATAGACGACACTAATTTGCAAGAATTTGGGCTATATGCATCGTCCTGATGCTCGACCCCATCCGGTTCAGCATTCCCTGGATATTCATCAGGCAGCCCATGTCACAGCCGACAACGATTTCGGCGCCCGAGTCAATGATGTTGTTGACCTTGTCTTCCGCCATGGCTGCGGATATATCCGCATACTTGAAGGAAAAAGATCCGCCAAATCCGCAGCAGCGATCCGAATCATGCATTTCGACAAACTCGAGGCCGGATATCTTCCGCAGCAGTGCGCGGGGCTGCCTCTCGATGCGCAAATTGCGCAGCAGGTGACAGGAGTCGTGGTAGGTGGCCACGCCATTGAATTGAGCCCCAAGGTCCTCAACGCCCAGGACATCCACCAGGTATTCGGATAATTCGAAGGTTTTGGCGGCCACACGCTGCACCCGTGGCAGCCAGGCTGCATCTCCCGCAAATAACTGCGCATAATGGTGGCGCACCATCGTTACGCATGAGCCTGAAGGACAAACAATTGCCTCGGCGGATTCGAAAATGTCGATAAAGCGCCTTGCGGCGGCCCGCGCTTCCCCCTGGTAGCCCGAATTGAAGGCCGGCTGCCCGCAGCAGGTCTGCCGGGTCGGACACGTCAGCTCGACGCCTAATTTCCGAAATATCGCCACCATGGCCTCGGCGACTTCGGGATAAATACCATCCACCAGACATTGAACGAAAAGGGTTACTGTTTTTTGAGTTTTCATTAATCCTGGATAACGCCTTTTAGAGAAAATAACAACCGCCCAAGCAGCACGGGGTGACCAGTCACCAGATGCCGGATGACGGATACCGGGTACCGGGTGCCGGATGACGGATACCGGGTGCCGGGTGCCGGATGCCGGAAGCCAGATGCCGCATACCGGATACCGGATACCAGGAACCAGCAACCAGCCTGCCCTGCGAAACCCACCGGGTGAAGCGGGGTAACCAGCCTGCCCTGCGAAACCCAACGGGTGAAGCGGGGTAACCAGCCTGCCCTGCGAAACCCAACGGGTGAAGCGGAGTAGCCAGTGAACAGCAGGTTGAAGCCTACAACGAACCTTTCCAAATTACAATATCCAATGCCCAAAAGGCTCAGCATATTGGTGCCGTTTCAGAGCGTTTGTCATGTTTGAGGCAACTTCTAGGCGTTGTTCTCCCTTTGTTCTCCTGTTATGAATATCGGCAGACGGAACACATTTGGGAGAACCGGTATAACTCTTTGCTTTCGTTAACTATTTGATTGTGCTAAACTATTGTATGGGATTACTGGCACAGCCTGGACTAGCCGGATCAACGATCATCGGGATACTGAAAGCCGGCGACCCGGCGAAACGTTTCCAACAAATTAAAACTGTAAAGGCGCTGCCATGAGTGAAAGACGAGCCGCCCTTATAGAACTGATCGAAAACATCGAGCGTTTGGGGCAATTCCAGGAAAGATTGGAGTTTCCTTCAAGTATCCGTCAGATCTGGAACGTTTTTTTAGTCGACATTCAAAGTTTGCTCGATATAGATGTCTGCGCATTGTTTTTGGTCGACGAAGCTACCAATGAATTCATGTTAAAATATGCCGTTCCCAAGGATATTGCCGCAATTTGCCAGAAGGAAATCGACCTTCAAATAGAATGCGGTATTTTCTCGTGGGTCATCAAACGCAGGCAGCCGGCCCTGGTTCCCGCTCTGGCCTTTGATAAGGTCAAATCGATAGTGATGCTGCCTCTTTCAACGGTCAAGCATACCCTGGGGGTGGTACTGCTCACCACGCCTATCCGCGAAAGCCTCATCACCCATGAAAACTTGAAGCTGTTGACGATGCTGACCAAAGAATGCTCGTTGGTCATGGAAAACACGCTGTTGTATGAACGCTTGCACAGAAAGCACCTGTCGCTCGAAAAAGCCAATGAGGAGATCAGGCAGTTATCCCGCACCGATGCGCTCACCGGGTGCTACAACCGCGGGTATCTGAATGAACAGCTGCCCCGGGAGATCAAAAGAGCGCTACGCTACAAACACCCGATGGCCCTGGCCATGTGCGACATCGATCATTTTAAAAAAATAAATGACACCCATGGTCATCAATGCGGAGATGCGGTTCTGAAATTATTTGTTCAGAGTATCTCGGAATTGACCCGTGCCGATACGGATTGGCTGGCGCGCTATGGCGGGGAGGAATTCCTGCTGGTACTGCCTGAAACCAATCTTGAAAATGCCTACGGCATGGCTGAGAGGCTGCGCCAACATATCGCCGGCAAGGCCATCGCTACAGCCGAAGATGCGGTTTCTATCACGGCCAGTTTCGGTGTGACCGGCTTCGAAGCGTCATCAACCGGCAGCGGCATAACGGCTGAAGCCCTGATAAACACGGCGGACAAGTACCTTTATGAGGCCAAAAAACAGGGCCGCAATAAAGTTGTCAAAGGATCTTTGGAGAGTTAGCATTCTGGCCTACAAATATATCAATGATTCGACCGGGGGATTTAACTCAAGCTGAATCATTGAACTTAATAAATCCCAAGCAGCAAATAACAAAAAGCAGACAATACACAAATTCCAATTTCCAATAACCCAAACATCTATTGGCCTTGGAACCGGGTTCAGGCAGTATACAGCTCATGTCGAGGCCAGATCGAATAGATCTAATTCACAGTATGTGAATATCTGTTTAGAATTTGAATATTGGGATTTGGTCCGCCGGAGGCGGATTTGAGATTTGAGTTTTGGGATTTGGGATTTAAACAATCTCATCCTGGAATGGGAACAGCTTTATATCAATTCGAATATCGTAAATTAAGTATTTGGACGCCACACTAGGCTCTTCTCCGAAACTCCTCCAATCCCTCTTTGATTGCCCGGCTGATAACATCGATCTTGAAGGGTTTTGTGAGATGATTATCAAACCCGGCCTCTTCTAGTTTCTCGCGGTCATAAAGATCCGAATGACCGCTCAAAGCAATGACAACCGTTTGAGAGTCGGATTCCCTGATCGTCCGGCAGAACTCCACGCCGCCCATCTCGAGCATGATTAAATCAGTGATAATTACCGGATATTTTTCTTTTTCCAAAAGGGAGAACGCTTTTTCCGCAGATTCGGCCACCGCCACATTGTAGCCCAGTTTGGTGAGAAGCTTCTGCATGAGTTCCCTGTGATAATCTTCGTCGTCGACAACTAATATTTTCGATTCCATCTTAAGGTCTCTATCCATAATGAACGTTACCGTTTATTAAAGCCGCCATTAAAGAAGCACTTTGAGATGTTAGAAAATTTGTAGCAGGAAAGCTTGGTTGTAATCTATAGAAATGGCTTGAAAACCCCACCTCATCACTTGTCAGTAATCCGTTCGCGACCACTATAAAAAAATGTGACTTGAAAGTCAATTCAATTATTGAACCGATATCATTCCAGCAGATCCTCTTTCAGCCGCATCAACTGTGCTTTATCGACTCCGGCCTCGTCGATCAAATACTTTGCGGCAGATCCGTATTTTTGCGACAGATGTTTTATGACGGCCGTGATGCCCCTTTTCGGGGCCGTAAAATAAGCGGATATCCCTTCAGGATTCACCCCCATGGCTCTGACCCGATCGTAAATCCTGTCCAGAACGGCAGCGATATAGAGGTTGGACAGGCCATGATCCCGGATAACCGTTTCCTCCGGCACGCCCAGGACAAGCAGGGTCAGGGCCGCAGCGACCCCGGCCCGGTCCTTGCCGCCGGTGCAGTGAAACACGAAGGGTCGGTTGGATGGTTCGCCCAGGGTGTTAAAAAATGTCGCCCACAGGGGGGCGAACTCATCAATGTTTTTCAGATAACCTTCGATCATGAATTCTTCCGTCATCCAGTCGATATCACCTTTTTTGATGCGGTCAAAGGTATTGGCCGGATCACTTTCGCCATGCCGGATCGCAAGTTTCAGGGATTTCCCGGAGCCGCCCCGGGGATATCGATCGGGCAATTTCTTGATTTCAGCCGGGGTGCGGAAATCACAAACCAGCCGAATCCCCATTTTCTCCAAATAAACAACGTCACGGTCGGTCAGCCGCCCCAGGTTGTCCGAACGGAAAACCATGCCCCAGCGTATCCGCCTGCCGTCGATCGTCCGGTATCCGCCGAGGTCCCTGAAATTAACCGATCCTTCCAGCTGGACCCGCCGCTCGCTGATGACCGTGCTCGACCCTCCCGCGGGCACCACATCGAAATAATAGCGTGTATCCGGGTCCAATCCGGAGATGGTCACTTCGGCCGAGTCCGTCGCAGTAGCAGCCGGCGTACCGTAATCAATGGCCTCAGGGCTCTGACCTGCGAACACCGCCACCCTCGCATCCTGGTGGTCGAACTTCCATGAGATTTTCACCGAACCTTTGCCGGTGCGGGAGAGGAAAACGTCTTCCAGGTGGGTTTCATTGATTTTGGGTGTCATGATCAAGGAAAAGCCGTTTAAAGGTTCAGCGTTCAGGGTTCAGGGTTTTCTTATTTCGAAGTACTTGCAACCGAAATCCGCGTAGTTGTCAACCCTGAACCTCTGAACCTGGAACCCTGAACCTTTATAAAATTTCTATTTTTTTTCGAGTTTAACCGCCAGTGCATACCGGCCCGGCCCGGTATGAATAAGACCGAAAAACACAACCGCAAGTCCGGCTGACCACAGCATCAAGGTCTGGTAGCCGATACGGTAGTAGTTAAAAAAATAAAGTCCAAAAATAACAAACAATATAATACATGCAATCCGAAAAAAATACCCGAACAGCAGACTAACCGCGCCAAGGGCTTCCAAGAGCAAGACGATCAGGCCTGAGACCGCCACCGGAAATTCGGCGTTGATAAATGCCAGGCTGGTACCGATCTTTTGCCAGCCGGGGGAGCCTGCCAACAATTTTGGCAGGGTATGGATCAGAAGAACGGCCGACAGCCCCAGACGTATGATTAACAAACCGTAGTTAGATTGTCGATCCTGCGATATAAACACTGTTTTTCCTCCGCATCGATATTTGAAAGAATTCTCACAACATGCCGTACCGAATGAGCCTTTTTTGCCCGATCTGGATCTAGTATTCCATACCTGGTGCATATATCAACCAAAAAATGAAGTGCCGGAGCTAAACCTCTGAAAACTATACTCAATTGGATTTGCATCGCCTGCCTGCGCAGCATTTCTTTTTTTCTGCAGGTTATTTTGACCTAAGTCAAGGCAAGCTCGATCAAAATTGCCGATAAGGAGAATCACTTTTCTTTTATCCGGGTCATGGCCAGCGCCGGCGTATTTCGCGCTGCACCGGACACTGCGCAACCCGTTATCTTTATAAAAGCCCGGGCCCTTGGACAGCTCCGGCATACCGACAATCCTATAAAGGAGGTACTACATGTCTCTCAACTCCCTCAAGTGGGCCGCTATTATTTGTTTCGTAGTGGCCATGGCAGTTCTTCTTGGCGGCGGCATCGTCATGAAAAAGGATCTTCCGCCCTATCCGGGCAAAGTCGTTGGCCCGGACGGCAAGGTTCTTTTCCAAAAGGCGAATATCCTCGCCGGCCAGGATGTCTATCAACGCTACGGCTTAATGGACCAGGGTGCCGTTTGGGGTCATGGATCTCAGCGGGGACCGGAATTGTCGGCCGCCAGCCTCAAACTCATCGCCGATGCCATCGGCGATTACTACGCTCGTAAAGACTACGGCCAAGCCTATAAGAACCTCGATGATCTTCAAAAAGGAATCATCGACGTCAAGATCACCCACGAAACCAAGCCCAATCGCTATGACGCGGCCACAGACACCCTCACTTTAACGGCCGCCCAGGTCGAAGGCCTCAAACGGGTTGGAGACTACTGGAACAAAATCTTTACCGATGGAATGCAGCGCTATGGCTTCCTGCCCGGCACCATCAAGGACGATACCCAGCGGCAGGAACTCTCGCGCTTTTTCTTCTGGACGGCCTGGGTGGCCTCGACCCTGCGCCCGGGAACCGACTACTCATACACCAACAACTGGCCGCCCGACAAACGCGTAGGCAATGTAGCCAGTACGGAAACCTATTTTTATTCCATCGCCGGTGTGCTGGCCCTGCTTCTGGTATTGGGCCTGTTTGTCTACTGGATCCATCGCTACGGATTTTGGTATGGGGAATCCAAAGGCGTGGCCCTGGCCGAGAAGCTGATCGACATGCCCCTGACACACAGCCAGTTCCAGGCCGCCAAGTTTTTCGTGGTCGTTATCCTGCTGTTTCTGGTTCAGACAAGCTTCGGCGGATTGCTGGCCCATTACACGATTCATCCGGGCAGTTTCTTTTTCCCCTTCGTGGCCGAGTTGATTCCCTACAACCTGGCCAAAACCTGGCATTTACAGCTGATGGTTTTCTGGATTGCCACCACCTGGCTGGCCTCGGCCATCTACCTGGCCCCCGTCATCGGCGGCGCGGAGCCGGCCAAACAGGGTCTTCTGGTTCAGGTGCTTTTCGCTGCCGTTCTGCTGGTGGCGGTGGGCAGTCTTACCGGAGAAGCCCTTGGAATAAAGGGCATGCTGGGGGATTGGTGGTTCTGGCTGGGCCATCAGGGCTGGGAATTTCTGGAATTGGGCCGCCTGTGGCAGATTCTGCTGTTCGGCGGGCTGATTTTCTGGCTGCTGATCGTCTATCGGGCGGTCGGCAAACTTTTGATGACCCAAAAAGATGAATACAGCGCCTTGATCTGGTTTTATGTTTTCAGTGCGGTCCTGGTGGTGGCCTTTTTCGGCTTCGGACTTTTTTACGGCCGCGGCTCCCACATGACCATGGCGGACTACTGGCGCTGGTTTGTGGTTCACCTCTGCGTGGAAAGCATCTTCGAATTCTTCGGCATCGCCGTCATCGCCCTGCTGATGGTGACCATGGGGCTGGCAACGGCCAAGTCGGCCTTGAGGGTGGCCTATTTCACGGCCGCCATCACCTTTATCAGCGGCATTATCGGCACCGCCCATCACTATTACTGGTATGGCGGCGCGGCCTACTGGGTGGGTTGGGGTGCCATCTTCTCCTCCATGGAGCCGGTCCCATTGCTGACCCTCGTTGTTCGCGCAATGATGGAATATCGGGACATCCGCAAGCAAGGTGTTGAGTTCAGCTACAAATGGCCGATGTATTTTCTGGTGGCCGCATCCTTCTGGAACTTTCTGGGGGCCGGTATCTTCGGCTTCCTGATCAATCTGCCCATTATCAATTTCTACGAACACGGCACCTACCTGACCATGCACCACGGTCATACCGCCATGTTCGGGACCTACGGCATGCTGTCCGTCGCCCTGCTGTTGTTTTCATGGCGGGGACTGGTCGACAAGTCAAAATGGAAGGACGGCATCCTGAAAATGTCCTTTTGGGGCCTCAACGGCGGGCTGTTTCTGATGGCCTTTGCCACTCTGCTGCCGGTCGGCGCCATGCAGGCCTGGATTGCCTTTAAAGAAGATCTGTGGGTGGCCAGAAGCGCAGAGTTTTTCGAAAGCGGACCGGTGGTCTGGCTCGGCACCTTTCGCGTCATCCCGGACCTTATCATCATCGGGCTGGGCGTCCTGCCGCTTGTCTACTTTCTCATCACAACCTATCCTCACTTAAAAGCTACAAAAATAGAGGATGGTGAGTCTGTGTGGAAACGTCTGGGAATTGAACCATAATCAACCAAAGGCCCGCTTCCTGTGGGAGGCGGGCCTTCAATAAAAATCGTCTTTTTGCGTTTACCCCCCCGGGCACGCCAACCATAGGTTTACAACGTCACCGGAAGCTGTCTCTCAAGGCACAATACGACGGCCCCGGGAACAAAAACAAGGCGAAGGTTGCGAATGATATTGTTTTTGGATCAACTTCGCAGCGTTGGCGCATTTGTGCGGGTGTGATGCTGCAAAGCCGGCGCCGCTATTGCAAAACGCCAACTTGTCGCGTCGAAACGCAGCGAAGATGGGTACTCCAGGAGCTATACACACTGGTGCTCTCGGCAGCCCCGAGCCAACCTTATTATTGGTTATCGTTGCGAAACTTTTAAATTCAGCGGATGGATTCAGGGTCTGCTTGAGATTCGACAAAAGGTTGCTATATTTCTATTATGGTTGACCAAGGGAGGCTGTCCCATGAATTTATCGACTGTATCCAAAAAAACTGTCGTCGATCCGGTTTGCGGGATGGAAGTAGATCCCTGCAACAACGAGTTGACGGCAGAATATGAAGATGAAATATTCTACTTTTGCGCCCAGGGGTGTCTGAGGACTTTTAACAGAAATCCGACCAAATTCAAGAAGCCGACCACCAGAAAGAAAAAAGGAATCTGGCGAAGATATCTGGATCGGTTGAACAAGAGTACCGATGGCAAAGCCATGAAATGCCACTGAACCAGTTCCGGCTAATTTGCATTGCCCTATAGTAGAGTGTCCCAGAAATACCATAGAAAATCATTTTGACGACGTCAGCATGATATCCGTTCGTCATCCCCGCGCAGAGCCTGCCCCAGCGTATTCAGGGGCGGGGATCCAGGCGCCTTTGAGCTGGACTCCCGCCTGCGCGGGAGTGACCCTCATTTTATAACTTATTTATAGGACAGGACACTAGTTGACGAACAGGCCCCAACGGAATATGATTCATAGAAAGCCTGGTTGTATTTAAGAAAGGTGGAGGCAAGAAGCATATGGTGGCGGAATTCTGGGACTGGTGGCAGCACTTACCGCAAGCGATCGACCCTGTCATTTTTAGCATCGGCTCATTCAGACTGCAGTATTACGGGCTGATGTACATCGTTGCATTCGCTATCACCTTTTTTCTGGTCCTTTACCGGGTCAAGCGGGAAGAGCGCTTCGCAATCACCACCGACCAGGTCAAAGACCTGACGACCTACATGATCCTGGGACTGGTCATCGGCGCCCGCCTCGGCTATGTGCTGTTTTACAATCTGTCCTACTATCTCGACCATCCCCTCGAAATTATCCTACCATTTTCATTTTCGAACGGAGTGACCTTCACCGGGATTTCCGGCATGTCCTACCACGGCGGCCTAATCGGGGTCATTCTGATATCGTGGCTCTATGTCCGCAAGGCCGGTTTGGACTGGTGGAGCACGGTGGACTTATACCTGCCGGCCATCCCATTGGGCTATACCTTCGGCCGCCTGGGCAATTTCATCAACGGCGAGTTGTTCGGGCGAGTGACGACCGCTTCCATCGGCATGTATTTTCCGCTGGCCGAACCCGGAAAACTCAGGCACCCGTCCCAGCTGTACGAGGCCTTCTTCGAAGGTATTTTTCTTTTTGCAATCCTGTGGAGCATCCGCAAAGTCAAAATGCCCAGCGGCGCCATGCTGGCTCTCTACCTGATCGGCTACGGCACCGTGCGCTTTTTTATCGAATACTTCCGCGAACCTGATGCCCATATCGGTTTGGTGTTTCTATCCTTTTCCATGGGACAGATTCTTTGCGCCTCGATGATTGCCGCGGGAATCTGTTTGTACTTTTATTTGCGGCGACGGGCAAGGGACTAGCTTTCAACCACCGAATCCCGGCCGTGGATTCATTTTTATTTGACACGCTGCCGCTTGTGAAATTATACTTTCTAAATTAGCTCGGAACTGGCTCCCGGTGGCTGTTTGACAAAGGTTGCGGTATCCCAAAGGTATTTCTAAAAGCGCTTCTGCTGTTTTTCAGCCTTGGCGGTGAGCGCCTTAACTTCAAAATCGGACGGTTTGATTGGATCGCACGACCCACCTTTTCATAGTCGTTTTGCTGGCGATATTCCTGGTTGGCCTCGGAACAGCGGGGTATGTGATCATCGAGGATTGGAACATTCTGGACTCCGTTTACATGACGGTGATCACCTTGTCTACGATCGGGTATGGCGAAGTCAATCCGGTCAGCCACGGCGGCAGAATATTCACCTTGATCCTCATCGTGATGGGGGTCGGTTTTTTTCTCTACGTCATCGGCAATGTGGTACAATTCCTGGTGGAGGGCCGTATCCGGCTAATTTTAGGGAGGCACAAATTGGATAAACAAATCAACCATCTGAACAATCATTATATCGTCTGCGGATACGGCCGGATGGGGCGCGCCTTTTGCCGCTACCTCATCCAGAAGAAAATGAAATTTGTCGTCCTCGAAAAAGATGAAGACCGCATTCCGGTCATGAACACCGACCATATCCTTTATATCGCCGGAGAAGCGACAATCGAGGAAAACCTGCACAAGGCCGGAATCACCCGCGCATCCAACCTGATCGCCACCCTCGGCACCGATGCCGACAACGTCTTCCTGGTTTTGCTGGCCAAAGGCCTGAACCCGAACATCTATGTCGTCGCCCGGGCCAGCCAGAACGCATCCAAAAAACCGCTGGACACAGCCGGCGCGGATGTGGTGGTATCGCCTTTCGATATCGGCGCCAGACGAATGGCCCATGCAATCCTGCGACCGAATGTCATCCGCTTTCTCGAATTCGCTTTTGCAGACGAGGACACCGACATTCATATCGAGGAACTTCCCGTGGCCGAATCCTCCAACCTTGTGGGCGTGTCGTTGATGGACTCGGGCATCCGCCAGGACTATGACCTGATGATTATATCGATCATCAAAGCGGACGGCGAAATGGTGTTCAATCCGTCGGCCGACACCACCATCCGATCCGGTGAAAAAGTCATTGCATGCGGCAAGATGGACAGCTTGACGAGATTGGAAACGATCCTGAACCCCAAGAATTGAGATGTTGAAATATGGATCGAAATCTGAATTTGGGTTTTAATTCCGTCAGTGTCCAAGATTTTATCAAATTCCAAGCACCAAAATACAAATAACAAACAATATCCAAATTCCAATTACCTAAATTCTTCAGCTTTATTCGCCGGTTCTGGAGGGATACGGCGAATATTGACGCCTGCCTGAATTGATCCGATGTATCCAATGCATCCTGTTTATCTGATTAACTATATCCGAGGATCGGTTTCGAATTTGAAGATTGTGATTTGGTCCGCCGGAGGCGGATTTGGGATTTGAGTTTTGTGATTTGTGATTTGGGATTTAAACATTTGAATTCGGGGATTAGAGCGAATTTAAAATCCATTCGAGTTTCGGAAATTATCTATAGGCTCCAAAGCTAGTGGTGGGTCTCAACTGTGATATCAGGCCAGTAATAGCTTGACGGCGATAAGAATCAGGATTAGGCCGCCGAAGATTTCCATGCGGTGGGCAAAGCGTTGTGACAGCCGGTTGCCGATTTTCATCGCCAGCCAGGTCATTGCGGCGGCGACAACACCAATCCAGACCGCCACCATAAATAAGTTCTGATTCAAGACCCCCAGGCTGAAACCCACGCCCAGTGCATCGATGCTGGTGGCCACCGACAACATCACGAGGCTCAACCCCCGGGTGGGATCGGTGCACTCTTCCTTTTCCTCGGCCGGCTTGAAACCTTCGTGCACCATCCGTATCCCGATATACATCAGCAAACCAAAGGCGATCCAGGGCCCCCAGGTTTCGGTCCAGGCCAGAATATATTTGCCCAGAAGCCAGCCGACCAGGGGCATCATAAACTGGAACAAACCGAAATGAAATGCCAGACGAAAGACCTGCCGGGGGGAACAGTATTGGCAGCCGATGCCCAGACCCACGGCAAAGGCGTCACAACCGAGGGCGACGGCAATCAATGCAATTTCATAATAGTTTAGACTCAATCCCGCTTTCCTGCTCCCGAAGCTGTCTGTTTGGGTTGCGATCCGATTCTGCGGCCGTTTTTGTGCTGCCCGGCCTCTAGCGGTGACATGACGGCACTAAAAATATAGACAAAAGTAAACATCCGTTTCCGGTTGGCAAGCTAGCAGATGGATGCTCGCAAAGACGTCACGGCGCCAAGATAATTTTTATGATAATCATTTCCTTTGCGGTCTTTGTACCAGCGAAAGTTAAATAATATTGAGGAGTTTCATACGAGCGTCGCCGCTGGCTGCAAGCGTCCGGTCTGATCAAGGGAAGAAACCAATGAACATCGAACATCGAATAATGTATTCTGTCTATTTAAAAAAGCTTGAGCGACTTGTCGGGACGAAGCCGAAGGCGAAGCCTGAAGCGATTCCACCCTTCGATATTCTGCGGTTCGCCTTTAACGTAGTTTCATATAAGGACACTAGGACGCCGACCGAGCCGTCTCCCGCTCCGGGGCTTCCAATCCCCGGTCGATCATCCGGGCCGGCAGTTCCGGTTTGCGGGTCAGGGGTCTGCGGCGAAAAGGAGAGGAGAGCAATTTAAAAATGTCGGAAATCTTCATATAGCGTCCAAAGGTACGCACCAGCTTGTAGGTCTGGATCGGACGGCCGATGATGCGGCGCAAAAACAGCAGGGCGTAGCCCTTCATGCGGGCACGATTGACGACCTCGCCGGGCAGAATGGTCGGATCGATATCCGAGCATTTGAACCATTTATACCAGTCGCGCTCATCATCGATAATACCGCGCTCGATGTACTCCTGCCACAGGGGGGTGCCCCGATATACGCACAGACGGTTAAATCCGAAGGTGTCCAGCCTCAGACGGGCGGCGAATCGAAAGCTTTTGCCGATGTCTTCCTCGGTCTCACCCGGGGATCCCACCAGAAAAAAACCATGGGCCCTGGCGATTCCTTGGCGCTTGGCCTCACTGACCGCAAACTCGATCTGCTCCAGGGTCACGTTTTTGTTCAGGCGGTCCAGGATTTTCTGGGTGCCGGCCTCGACACCGTAGGCCAGAAAAGTGCAGTTGGCCCGGCTCATAATGGGCAGCTGGTCGACGGCGGCCGAATCGACCCGGCCCTCACAGCCCCAGCTGAATTCGAGGCCGCGCTCGATAATCCCGCGGCAGATAGCGTTGATGCGCCTGCGCTTTAACAGGAAATGGTCATCGGTAAGGTAAATCGAGCGGTAGCCGGCGTCGTTGAGCTGCTGCATCTCGCCCAGCACGTGTTCGGCCGAACGATGGCGCCACTTGCCGCCGGACAAAGAAGGTATATCGCAGTAGATGCAGCCGTAGGGACAACCCCGGGAGGTCTGGACGGTACAAAATCTGTCCAGCGAGAGCACCGCGGGGACGTCCAGGGGTAGGGACTCGATATAATCTATCTGCAAACTGTCCCGGTCAGGGTAGGGGAACCGGTCCAAATCCCGGATGAGGGGACGGTGCGGATTGGACACCACCCGGCTGCCGTCCCGCCACACGAGGCCCGCTACCGCGCTTGGATTATCGATATTTTCCAGATAATCCGGCAGGAGTTCCTCACCTTCACCGACCCCGATGCAGTCGGCATGAAAACAGTCCTTGAGGACATGCTCGGCGTTCATCGAGGCGAATACCCCTCCCAGGATTATCGGGATGTGCCCTGCGGCCGTTTTAAGCCCCTTGGCCATTTCTTTGGCGGCCGGATAGGTGGTCGTCGAAAGAAAAGACAGCGCGAGGACATCAGGCTGTTCCGCGTTAACTGCCCGGATAATATCCGTCATCTTCATCCGCGGATGGCAGGTGTCGAACATTCTCACCCTGTGACCGTGTTGGCGCACCACCGGCGCCAGGGTTTCGATGCCCAGCGGCGGGAAGGCCATCACCTTGACGCGCTCGTCGCCGGGCCTGGATCCGCCCAGCTCGGGGGGCAGCAGGCGGTAGTAATCCGGATCGCGGACATATATCATGAAGACATTCATATCTTTACTTAAGCTGTCGATGCTGTTAGGTTTCCAAACTTAGTGGGGACTATCCTAGGTATTTCAATTAATGAGGAAGTGCAATGGTCAATATCAAATTTTTGGATAAAATAAACCTGGCGACATCGCCTTGGGCGCAGAAATTTCTGGGATACGCAGTTCTGGCTCCTAATTACAACTGGTTCGCCAGGGTCAATATCAAATTGGAGAATATGGAGAACATTCCCAAAGGTGAAGCCGTTATATTCGCCATGAACCATACCGACCGGTTCAATTACTGGCCCTTTCAGTATAAACTCTGGCGAGCAAAAGACTATCCGTTTACAACCGTCTGGGTCAAAGGAACCTACTTTAACAATAAAATCCTGGGGCAATTGCTAAAACTCTGCAACACCTTCCCGGTGCCTTCAAAAGGCTACATCATACGGGAGTTGTTCCAGAAAACATTCCGAAGAACAACCACGCGGGATGAATATCGCATGATCAAGGATCTGCTCGATAAGAAAATTGCCCTGCCCGATGCCCTTAACAGTGCAACCCAGGAGGTCAGGGATCTTTTGTCAGAGAAATGGGAATGGATGTCCGACGCCGGGGCTTCATTTCTGCAATTTATAGAAAACAACTATTTCACGATGATGGAAAAAGTGGCCCAGATAAGCCTTGGTGCGCTCTTCGAAAAAAAGTTAAGTATCATCATCTTCCCCGAAGGAACCCGTTCCGTAAAACTTTCCGAGGGCCGCAGCGGGATTGCCCAGCTGGCGCTCAAATCTGAAAAAGCGGTCATACCTGTCGGCTGCAACGGCAGTGAGGTGGTCTACCCGGGCAGCTCGCCGTTTGCCCGCAGTGGAACCATCACCTATCGCATCGGAAAACCCATGACCGTCCACGATCAGCTCAAAGAGTTCAGAATCAAAGAAAAGTTCCAGCTCTTTTCCAGGGAATCCCAGCAAAAGCACAAAGGCGCATTCGAGGGCGCCACCGAAGCCATCATGAGAAACATCGATGCGCTGCTCGACGACCGCTATCGGACGACCACCTAGCGTGGTGTCCTATATTTAGCTTCCAAGACTCGAATGGATGATTGAGTCGCATCAATTCCCGAATTCAATTTTTTAAATCCCAAATCACAAAACTCAAATCACAAATCCGCCTCCGGCGGACCAAATCACAATATCAAAATTCGAAACCGATCTTCGAACACAGTGCACCAGATGTATCAGAGACATAGGATGCATGAGATGCAATGGAGACATTGAGTCTATTCGGTCTGACTTCGATTGGAGCATTATCTTTCCGGAACCCAGGGCCAATGCTTAAACCTGTTTGGGTCATTGAATATTGTAATTTGGATACTGTTTGCTATTTGTTATTTGGTGCTTGGAAATTATTAGCTTCAAAGACGCCGATTGACTAATACCCTCTGCCCGCAATTTATAAAATAATTTAGGGATGCGCCCCTGCCCCTCATGCCGCCGAAGCCGGGCTCCCGACCCGGTAATTGCGCATCATTCCCATGTCCTCGTGTTCCAGGTTGTGGCAGTGATACAGGAAAAGTCCCGCATAGTCCCCGAACCGCGCCAGTACCCTGACACGCTCGCCGGGCATTAGCAACACGGTATCTTTCCAGCCGTCGTCCACATAGCCGTCATGCCGGACACCCCATCGTTTCAGTACCTGAAACTGCAGGCCGTGCAGGTGGATGGGGTGGGGCATATTCATGCCGCCCATCATGCCCATGCCGCCGCCCTCGTTGATAAATTCCCATATCTCGTGGGAGTTGAGGGCGACTTCTTCGTCCGGGGCCACCTGCATCATCCGGAAGGTCCGGCCGTTGATGGTCCAGGCCATATGGCGCATGACCAGGTGGAATCGCTTCGGATTCTCCGGGTTGACGGTGTGCGCCGGATCATTGGGTTCAATGGCGCAAAGCCGTGGCGGCAGGGTCAAGCCGTCTTTTTCCCGCCGGTTGACTTTAATTTTGAATATGGGAAATTGGACGCCGTTGGGAAGCCTGTAACCGCCGCGGCCCATAGGTCCGCCTCCCATCATCCCTCCGTCAAAGGGCAGGCTTACCAGCGCCGTCTCCGAACCGACAGGATAGCGGCTGAAATCGGCCCACAGTTCCAGCCTTTCACCCGGACCCAGCATGACATAGCGACGCTGCACCGGTTTTTCGATCAGCCCCCCGTCGGTCCCGATCACCGTCAGCGGGCCGCCGTCATCCCAAGCCAGTTTGTAAATGCGCGCATTGGAGCCGTTGAGAAGGCGCAGCCGGTAAGCCCGGGTGGCCACCGGCAGAACAAAGTCCGGCTGCCCGTTGACCAGAATCCAATCCCCTAAAAACCCGTTCATCTGTTCCATATGATGGCCGGACAGATAAACCAATTGGTTGTGCCTGTCAAAGGCGCGATCCTGCAAAACCAGCGCAATATCATACTGGCCGGTTGGCAGCCCGGCGGCTTCCTCTTCGTCATCGGCAACCAGAAAAAGGCCGGCCAGGCCGCCGTATACCTGAGGCCCGGTCAAACCGTGGGGGTGGGGGTGGTACCAGTAGGTACCGGCCCGATTGCGGACTTCGAATTCGTAAACATAGGACCCTCCCCGGGGCAGAGCAAACCGCGGATGCCCGTCCATATCGGCCGGGACGTGCAATCCGTGCCAGTGCACAATGGTCGGATCGGCAATCTCATTGGTAAAGCGAATGCGAACCTTCTGCCCGGTGCGAGCCCGGATCACGGGTCCCAGGTAGCTCCGTTCGATAGGCATCAGACTTGATCGGCTCCCTTTGATCAGTTGGGCCTTAAATTGCCACACGCCGGTGGGATCTCCCGGCAGGATCGGGACTTCTCCGGGGGTGGCCGTCAGGGCCAAGTCCAGATCGGGATTGAACCCATCACGGCCCTTCCCGGCTGCAGCAGCATCCTGCCCGGCGATTAGCGATGATCCCAGGCCGCCGGTTAGCAAGCCGGCTGCCCCGGCAGCGGTAAATTGTATAAATTGTCGCCTGCTGATCATACTCATTCCTCCAAATGGCTCTAATATAAAGAAGACAGTGATATGGTAATCACGATTTTTGATTTTGTAATCGATGGAGAAGAATGCGGTGTTCAGAAGTTGCTTTATAGGTCTTATAAGTTTTATAGGTCCTATAGGTCATATAGGACCTATATGAAAACTGCTAAGGCATTGCTAGCCCACAAATCCATTAGGCTTGGCCTCCGTGCCGGCCAGCAATCGGCCACCAGTGACAAAGGGCCAGAGACCAGTTACCAGAATCCAGAATCCAGAATCCAGCAACCAGTCTAGGTTGACTCGATACTTCTATTTCGATATACGTCTCTTCAAATGCTGCTCGAATTCAAGGACATAAGCTACAAATATCCCGGTGCCAACAAAAACGTATTCGAAAATCTGACCGGCAATATTGCCGCACCGGGTTTTCATGCGCTGTTCGGGCCGTCGGGTGTCGGCAAAACCACTCTGGCCAAAATGATGATCGGAGAAGTCAGAGGCTTTGGCGGGGAGATTGTAGGCACCGAGATAGACCGCATCATGTACACCTACAATCTTGAAAGGCTGCCGGGGTGGTCAAGCGTGCAGGAGCACCTTCAGGCCACCACCCCGAGATCCGGCAAAAATAAGATCGACGCGCTGGTAACCGCCTTCGGCCTCGAGGCATGCATGCAGGCGCGCTTTTCCCAGCTTTCGCTGGGACAGCAAAACCGTACGAACCTGGCCCGCTATCTGTTGCAAGATTTCGACCTGTTGATCATGGATGAAAGCCTGGCCAATGTCGATGAAGTCACCAAGGAAAAAATCATCCTCACGATGAAAACCGTATTCCCGGACCGCTGTTTTCTCTACATCTCCCACAGTGTGGTGGAAGTGGCCAAATTTTGCCGGCAAATTCTGGTTCTCCGGGGACAGCATAAAAGCCCCCAGACGGTTTCGCTCCAGGGCCAGGATTACAAAGACGGCCGCAAGCTGGTGAAAAAAGATCTTGAGCAGACCATGCTGGAGATTGTCAATGCTGCATAGACGCATTTATCAATTTTTTATCATTTATTTTCTGGGACTGGCAGCCCTTTTCAGCATCAAATATGCGCTGAACCTGTCGGACTACGTCATCCCCGGCCCCCCCGAAATTTGGGAAACCGGCAGGCGGGTTTTCACCCGTTACTTGTTTAATGTGATCGATACCCTGTCGGTAGCCATTCTCGGGCACCTTTTGTCGATCTGCCTGGCAACCATCGTCGGCATAATCGGGCGTCTAACCGCATGGATCGGTTCATTTATCCGGGTGGCCGCCTACAACATACAAGCCTATCCCATCGTCGCGGTGGCGCCCATTATTTTTATCCTTCTGGGGGACGGGCTGTCTTCCCGGCTGCTGATTACGGCGATGATCTGTTATTTTCCCCTGCTGCTCTCGTTTATCGGCATTTTGTCCGAACCGGTAACTGAAATCGAACATTTTTATGAGACGACGATGAGAATCAATTGGCACCTGCAGGTCAAAATCCGCGCCTTTGAGAATATCAACAAAATCACGACCGTAATTGTAGGAAGCGGCACCCTCGCCATGGTGGGCACCATCGTCTCGGAATTTATCGCCGCCAACGCCGGCATCGGTCACAGCATCCGGATAGCGTTGTACCAGAGCGATCTGGCCAAAATCCTGGTAGCCCTGCTTTTGATCGGAATCTGCACGTCACTATACCTGGTGTGCCTGGAGGGTCTCGGACAAGTTGTCCAAAGGCGGCTGCAGGGCGAGGTGAGGTCATAGCCTGATAGATTGAAATCCTTTCTGAGATGAGCTATTAACTATAGACGAGGCCCATGAACATATATTAAAAGATTTTTAATCAGGTAACAAAAGGAAGGCCCATTATGTTACGACAAATCAAAATATACGGGGCATTGATCATCGCGCTGTCGCTTTTTTTGGTGCTGGGGGCTTGCAGCGAGAAAGAAGAGCCCCTGGAAGAAGTCAACTATCGGCTCAAGTGGCTGTTTAATATCAGCGTGGTTGGCGATATCTGGGCGGATGCTCACGGCAATTTCGCGGACAGCGGTCTGAAAGTGAACGTCAAGCCGGGCGGCCCCGAAAAGGATGCCATCAAGGAGCTGGAAATCGGCCATGCCCAATTCGGCGTGGCATCGGCGGACCAGGTCATCAGGGCAGTTTCCAAAGGTTCGCCGATCGTGGTCCTGGCCCAGCTGTTTCAGGTCAACCCGCTGCACTGGATCTACCGGCCGGATCGAACCCCGCTGCAGACACCCCAGGACCTCAAAGGCAAGCGCATCGGCATCACCTACGGCGGCAACGATGAAACCATCATGCGCGCGCTGCTGGCCAAATATAGCATTTCCGAAGAGGAAGTGAGCCTTTTCAGTGTGCGCTACGACTACACTCCTTTTTATCAGGGTGAAGTCGATTTTTGGCCCCTATACCGCAATGCCCAGGCACCTATTATCGGTGAAAAGCTCCGCCAGGCCGGTGAGAAATTCGACCTGATGAGTCCCGGCCGCCTGGGAATCAAATTCGTGGCCAATTCGGTGGTCACCACCGAAAAAATGCTGGCAGAACGCCCGGAAACCGTCAAACGCTTCATGAAGGCCTTGATCGAGGGCTGGACCGCGGCACTGGATCCGGCCAACAAGGAAAAGGCCATCGAAACCGTGTTGAAATACAATCAGGAAACCCCGGAGGAAATCGTCCGCAAACAGCTCCCGGCCACACGCATCCTGATGGTGCCGACTGCCGGGTTTAAATTCGGCCAAATTGACGTCGCCGCCTGGAAGCAGACCGAAGAGATCATGCTGGCCCAGAAAGTGATCGAAAAGCCCGTTGACATCGAAAGCCGTCTGAAGCCGACGGTGGATTGATAATAGAATTTGCTAAGGGGTGCAGGATAATAGAGACCAAACTATAAATAGAGGTTGTTCGCCGGCGGTTTTTCGTTATTTGTTAATGGTTATTTGATTGGTTCGGTGCATAGCCGCCTTCCGATAGCCTCGCAAAGCAGTTACACGGATCGAACGGATAATCGGCGACGGACAAAACCTGCAGGAGAGAAAGGACACGCCCAGGATGCGTCCCTGTTTCTCGAATAACGATTAACGAATAACAAATAACGAGCAAATTCCATGAGCGATGCCGAATTCGAAAAAATAGGCTCGTCCGACCAACCGATGTACGGCCCCCGCAAGCTGTTGGTCTGCGGATTTTCAGCCGAAACCCAGCCCAAATTGGTCAAGCTTTTGGAAATTATCGGTCTGGCTGACATCCCCAGGATCTGGGTGACGGGGGACCACGCCGGTAGGCCGATTTCCGACGTGCTGGCTCTCGACGACGACACCGGCCGGGGGATTTCATCCGACCTCCCGCGTGCCATCATCATGTGCGGACTCACTCAGAACGAGCTGCACCTTTTGATCTCAGGCAGCCGCCAGGCCGGCATGCGGGCGCCCCTGTGGGCCAGCCTGACCCCGACTTCGGAAACCTGGACCGTCCAGGATCTTTTAAAAGAGCTGGCCGCCGAGCACCAGGCCATGCAGCAGAGAAAATCATGAGCCCTGCGGTGCGGTATCCGGCCGAGGTCTAGAATTTTTGTCGTTGTTTAACGCTCCCCTGCCCGACCTCACCGACGGCCTCACCCAGGATGGAAGGGCCCCGCCTCACACAGCTTTTTGACTCCGTCCCTGTCGCACCGTGGCAGATGGCCATCTGCAGATGAGGTTTGGATCAAGCGGCGGCGACGCATTTTTTTAAGGTCAACTTATTGCGGCCTTCAATCCTTTGATAGTCGATATCATCGACCATTTTCTTGATCAGGTGGATTCCCAACCCGCCGATATCGATCGATTCCAGATCCCGGGGAGCACCGGGTTCGGCGGCGTCGAGGGGATTAAACGGCAGGCCGTCGTCTTCAACCTGCACCACCAGGGTTTCGTCAGCCTTTACCAGGGTGAATGTAATCTGGTGTTCCGATTCGTCGTCGAATCCGTACGAGATGATGTTGGTAAACAGCTCGTCGAGACCTAAGTTTATCTCAAATATGCACTTTTGGGGCAGTTCCATCAAATTGCCGCAGTCTTCCAGGTGCCGACACAATGTTTTTAGCTCGGACAGCCTGCTTTTGAGTTCAAAGCGATAATCACGTTTTGGCATGGGCTCGCTCCTTTTCGAATCGAAATTCAGGTAAAAATATAATCTAAAATTGTTTTGTTGTCAATATATTTATAAAAGAAACATTTCGATTATTAAATTATCAAACAGCAGCCCGCAAGGACAAGACATCACGGGTATTCACACTTTATCAGGATCGCCTTCAAAACCGGCTTTGATCTTTGGAGCATTCTGCATTATGGTAAGGCGTATTGTTTCTGTCATTCCATCCGGGCCACCGGCCGTATGTCCGGCCCGTCGAACAGATTAAGGGTAAAAAAAAGATGGTACAGAATCCGGCTGTTACGATTTACAAAAACTTCACCCGGCCCCCGGCCGACATCGTCAAGCAATTCGAAGTCCCCAGCGGCAATATCACCGACGTGCAGGGCCGCCGGGGAGCGCTGGGCGGCGGAATCAAACCGCTGTTCGAGTTCCCTGCATTCACAGGCCCTGCCCTGACGGTCAAAACGGTCCCCGACGACAACCTGGCGGTGTTCGCCGCCATGGGGATTGCCCGGCCCGGCGACGTGCTGGTTGTCGCCACAGAGAATTGGAGCGGTTCGGCCGTCATCGGCGATCTGGCGGCCGCAATGTTTAAAAACATCGGCTTGGCCGGCGTGGTGACCGACGGTGCCGCCAGGGACGTGACCGGCATCAGAAAGGCCGGGCTGCCGGTTTGCGCCCGGGGACTGACAGCCAACTCGGCCCAGAAAAACGGGCCCGGCACCATTGGCGCCGAAATCAGCATCGGCGGAGTCATCGTTCACGCTGGAGACATCATTGTCGCCGACGACGCCGGCGCTGCAGTGCTACACCAGCACGAAATACCGGCGGCCCTGAAAGCCTTGCAGGCGGTGCGTGCAAAGGAGCGCGATATTGAAGACAAGATTGCCGCAGGCATGACCATGCCGGACTGGGTCAAAGCGTTTTTGGCAGGCGACCGGGTGAAATATATTGAATGAAAGGAAACAACCATGATCAAGGGAATCGGACACCTCGGCATCGTCGTGGCGGATATCGAAAAGAGCCTGGCGGCTTTATCGGAAATTATGGAATTTGAAAAACCGGCCATCAAAGAATTTCCCGAGAAGAATATCCGCTGCTCCGTTTTGGAAGTCGACGGGGTGGCGCTTGAATTTCTGGAGGACAAAAGCGAGGACGGCTTTCTGGGAAAATTCGGCCGAAAAAGAGGCCACGATGCCATTCATCATTTCTGCCTGCTGTCCGACGACATCGAGGCGGATGTTGATGACCTCAAGCAGCGCGGGGTCGAAATGATGGATCAAAAGCCCCGGATCGGCCTGAGGGGCAAAAAGATCGCCATGACCCAGCCCCAGGCCTTCAACGGCATTACCATCGAGCTTTCAGAGCCGTGATGGTAATCGCTTGAGTCCCGACTAATAAACATACGAGCGCGGCCTCCTGCAAATGGACAGGCGGTCTGATCGGAAAAGAAACTGCTTATTTTCACGCAAAGACGCCAAGGCGCCAAGATAAATTATAATATTAGTTATTTCCTTTGCGTCTTTGAGGCTTTGCGTGAGATAGATATTTCCGTAGTTTCACACGAGGTGCGGGTGGAAATTCTCGAATTAAGATCACACCGCTCTGCGGGCAATCCAACGCCGAAAAATGGGGTCTATCAGAAAGTAGTTGCGATTCTGATCCTCACGCAACACGCCCTTGCGAAGCAGCTGTTTCAGGGCGGTATTAAAAGATGTGTGGGTCATTTCATATTCGGCCAGGTCCACGGCAGCAACCCTTCTCAAAGGGCCTTTCTCAGCGATCACCGAGAGCACCTGCTGCTGGCGCAAAGGAAACGTCTGCCATTCCGGGACAAAAATCAGCTCGCAGGCTTCGATCATATCCGCCAGTGCTTGCCCGAGAAGAGAATCATCGAGGTGCACATCAGAAACCTGCTCACCCGCAGCAACAAGGATGTCGTGCAGGTGGCTGCAATATCGCTGGGCGTAGTCCGGATGTCCCTCAACCACACTGAGAATCCCTTCGATGTTTCTGATATTGATGCCGGCCAGCCGAAATCGTCTGCAGATATATGATTTTAAACTCTTGCTGTCGATGCAGCCGAGTTCGATAATTTTAGCTGCCTGGAAGAATGGCCGCTGGCGCGCAGTAAACATTTCGGACAACAGGCTGGCCTGGCTACCGAGAAATGCGAAGCTTAAATTTTGGGCTGATTGCACGACCGTGCGAAACTCCGCCTCCAGGGAATGAGTCCCGGCTTTGTCGATTAGTGCAATCTCCTGAAACTCATCCAGCACCAAAAGCCCCTTGCACTTTTTTTCCCCAAGTATTTGGTCAAGTCCTAAAATTGCTTCGGAGAGACTGGTGCGAATATCCGCCGGCAAACCGACTTCGGGTTTTATCGACACGTTGCCGTCCGCTGTAGGCTCGATAGCAATACGGGTCCTTTTGAAAACATCAGCGGCCAGGGAGAGAAACTTTTTTAGGTTGGTTTCCTGATTGAGCATCATCTGGGCGCATACCCGAGCAGTTTCTCCCAAAATTTTATTGATTGAATTCAGTGCAAAAAAATCAATACGTCCGCATATCATCCCCTTTTTTTCAAGCCCAGAGCTGACCACAGCCAGCAGGGATGATTTGCCGATTCTACGGGGTGATATTACAACGATTGACTGCCCTCCCAGCAAATTATCAGCGATAAGTCGCTGCTCGCGTTCACGATTGCAAAAATGTTCGTCGGTAACGATTTTACCAAATAGGAAAGGGTTCGGCATGGTCGCTCCTCGCAAATTATACGGATTTTACGTATAATTTATTACATAAATAAAATTTCTTTTCAACGTATTTTTGAAATAAAATAAAGCTATTATTTCTGTTTATCCGGTCAGGGGTATATATTGCCGGCCGCTTTTATGATCGATTCTTCTGTGTACCTTGACTTTTTTTATTATTGTTGAAAAGAAGACGTTAGCCATGGGGAACAGGACATATCCCCTCGAGTAGATGAATTTTTCACTTTTCAAAAGAGAGGCAATATGAAGATTACCATTATCTTCCCGGCGCGGGATTTTGAGATCGGCAGAGCAGCGCTGCCCGTGATGCCGCTGGCACCGACACTGCTGGCAGCCTTGACACCGCCGGAGCATGACATCTCACTGATCGACATGTTCTACGGCGACGAGATCGACTTTGAGGCCGACTGCGACCTGGTGGCGATTACGGTGCGCACCCCCCTGGCGGTCACAGCCTACGAAATCGCCGATAAATTTGCCGCCCGGGGCAAAACAGTGCTTTTAGGCGGACCGCATATTTTTGCTTATCCAAACGAGGCCAAAACCCATGCCGCCGCCGTTGCCATCGGTGAGGGGGAACACCTCTGGCCGGTGATCCTGGAGGATTTTCAAGCAGACCGGCTAAAAGATTACTACGTCTGCGGGCCTTATGACACAGAAGCGCTCAAAGGAGACGTCTTCCAGCAGCCCCGCAGGCCGGATTTGGCCGGGCTTCCCATGCTGCGACGCGATCTTTTGCCGCCCAAACGGTATCGGATGGATTCCATTTTTACGACCCGCGGCTGCCCGGACAGCTGCCGGTTTTGTCCGGTCACATCGATTTTCGGCCCCAAAATTCGTCACCGTCCCATTGACGAGGTGGTGGCCGAAGTCGATACGCTGCGCAAAAGCTATTTCAACGTGGACGACAGTGTCTTTGGGCATCCCCAGATTGTGGACCGGCCGGAAGAAAATCAGTATTATTTTGATCTCTACAAGGAGTTGGCCGGCCTGCCGACAAAAAGACTTTGGACCGGCGCCGGCGGAATTTCTGCGGTCAACTACAAAAACGGCCGCAAAATCGTCGAACTGGCTGCTGCAAGCGGTCTGTGCTCGATCGCCGCCGGGTTGGAATCAATCTCCGGAGACGGCCAGAAGCAGTCCGGGGCCTGGCGCAAACTGCATTTCACCTCGCCGGACACCTTCGATATTCAAACGCTAAAAGACAACGTCCGAATCATTCAGGACCTGGGTATTGAAATTCTGGGTTTTTTCGTGATCGGCTGGGATGAGGACTCGCTGGATACCTACCGGCGCACGCTGGATTTTTGTGATGAGATGAGCATTGTCCCGTTTATTCTGACATTGGTGCCAATGCCCGGCAGCAGGGTTTACGATGAATACCTGGAACAAGGCCGCATATTTACCGATCTTTCCTGGAGCCACTACGGCGGGGAGTCGATCGTTTTTAAACACCCGACCATGAGTCCCTCAGAAATGATCGCACAGAATTCACAGGTGCTGCATGACGGCTACAGCCTGGGCCGCGTGCTGTCCAGAACCCTTCATACGGTCAGAAAAAGGCCCTCATTGGATGTCGCCATGAATTCATTTTTTACCCAAACCGGTCTGAAAAAAAATTTTCGCGAGCAGTTTAAAGGATTGAGGACCAATCTGCATTGAGGAATTTTTTTGAATAACAGCGAGCTATACCACGCTAGATTGACCAGGATTTTGAAAGCCATCGCATTGGAGCCACCCGACCGCACACCGGTGGTTTTGGAATATTCCGGTTTTGCCGCTTATGTGACCGACACACCGATGGCTGAGTTTCTGCGCTCCCCAACCACCAATCTTGAAACCATGATCCGGGCCTTTGAAATGGTCGGCGACGCTGATGCCGTCAACTATGGATCTTTCTGGCCCTACGGGCTGTGCTATGACTACATGTCGAAGGTCAGTGTGCCGGGCGTCGACCTGCCGGACAATGATATGTGGCAGGTTGTCGAAACCGAGCTGATGACGCGCGATGACTATGACCAGATCATAAACCAGGGCTGGCCGGTGTATTCCCGGGCATTTTTAGCGCAAAAAATCTTCGATGGGGTGCCTGCTGACTACTTGCCGTCCCGCAGAAAATCACCCGATACATTAGAAGCATGGCGTCGAGCGGGTGTACCAGTTTTAAGCGGCGGCGATGTGACCACGCCGTACGAGTTGCTTTGCGGTTCGCGCTCGTTAATGGAGTTTTCCATGGACTTATTCGATATTCCCGCCAAGGTTCTCGCCGCCATGGAAGCTATCGTGCCGCACCTGGCCGGCAACGCTGTCCGGCGTGCCAAAAAACTGGGTTACCCGCTTGTCTGGGTCGGCGGCTGGCAGACGGCTCCGTGCATGTTGTCCCCCGCCATGTGGCGCTGTTTCGTCTGGCCCTATTTCAGCCGGTTGGTTCGTGAAGTGGTGGATGCCGGCTTAATCGCCCTGCTCCATTTGGATTCGAACTGGACCCGTGAGCTAGAATGCTTCAAAGAGCTGCCGCGGGGCAAATGCATTATGGCTCTCGATGGTGAAACCGATATATTCAAGGCCAAGGAAGTGCTGGGTGACCACATGTGCATCATGGGAGACGTACCGGCTTCCATGTTGTTTCTGGACACACCGGAAAATGTTTATGCCTATTGCCGCCGGCTGATACGGGAGCTTGGCCCCACGGGTTTTATCCTGCAGTCCGGCTGTGACATCCCGGCCAACGCTAAACTGGAAAATGTCAAAGCGATGGTCGCCGCCGCCAGGGCAAGCTAACGTCGTGTCCCAACAATATCTTATAAAAGTCAGCAGTGTTTATTAGTGCAAGACGCGTCCTTGACCCTAAACAATCCCAAGCACCAAACAACAAATAGCAAACAACACCCGATCGACCGCCAATCCTGACAAGAAGGAACTTTGCGGTATCGGCTGTGAGCTATAAACTATTTCGCCACCCCGGGGTGGGCTGCACCCACCTGACCGTGCCGCCGTCGTAAAACCATTTGTCCGGGAAACCGCGCCGTCTGACAAAGACGGGGTTCTCCGACCACTTGATGATTTGTTCATAGGCATTATGCAATTTTCTGAAACCGGCGGCATCGCCGCCCCGGTCCGGGTGGTATATCATGGCCTGTTGACGGTAGGCCGACTTTATTTTTCGCTGCAGACCCGGGGAGTTTAAATCCGATTTTTGAAGTTTCAAAAACATCAATGATTTCTTTAGCTTGGCAGGCTCTTTAACATCCAGCGGTCGCAGCGGTTCTGCGTCGGCATTTTTGTTTTTACCCTGTTCGAGAATGAAGCGCGTCGCTACATAGCGCTTATTGGTCCGATTCCTTTCCGCCCACCAGGCATTGCCCAGAATATTGGACAGGGTGCAATAATCATCAACCGGTTTGCTCCCGGGGGTCCGCGGATAGATATAGCTGTAAAGTTCGGCTGAGCCGTAAGGCAGCACGTCCAGAATTATAATGGTATCTGTAAAATAAAAAGTAGCATATCTGGTGTTCAATGCCCTCAGCAGTCCCGTCCTGAGATTTAATTGGTATCGCAGACGCTGCCGGCATTCGATCGAGCAGTATTTCCGGCGATCCATATTCTCGGATGTCCCACAGGACAGGCAACGGTTTTGGGGCACGCCGTCAGAGGCGGCGGTATTATTTTTATTCTCGGCTTTCATCGACACAAAAACAAGTTCGCAACATCGTTCGTAGAAGCAGTAGAACACCAATCCGCAATTCGTAATGCGACGTTTTTTCGAGCGCTACAATTGCTGGATTCGTAAAAAGTCAAATCGTTTAGAAAAAGAATTTCACTATATCACGGTTGCGATTGAGAGGTCAAAGAACAAACGACCGCCGATACTTCGGAGCTGAATTTTCCGTTCTCAAGTTATGCCAGGTTGAAAAACAAAAAATATTATGCTCTAATCCGGATTGTCATGCGATCAATAGAGGCTGAAGCCGAAACGGGTTCGCGACCGGCTGGACGGCTGGAAACTGTCAAGGCTGAATAAGGGGACTATCAAAAAATGAACAGCACATTGGGTTTTATAGCCAGGCTGATCCTGCTGTCGGCTGCCATGATAGTGTTGTCGGCGTGCACCGGTCAACAGCTGGAAGTAACACCGATTTCCATATCTGAAAACCCGCAGCAGCACATCAATCAACTGGACAAGGACATCGCCATGGCGCGTAAAAACCAGGTAAACGTCCTAGCGCCGACCTGGTTTACAAAAGCGGACAAATCTCTCAATGCGGCCAAGACAGGTCTTGAAGAAGGTGACCAGTTGGCGGAAATTTTTGGCGATATCGCCACCGGGCGGGCCCAACTCCTAAAGGCCGAAGAATTTGCCAACATGGCAAGGTCCACCATTCCGGATGCTATCAAAGCCCGGGAACTGGCCAGGCAGGCCGGGGCTACTACTCTGGGAGACGACTACACCGTAGTCGAAAACCGGTTTTTATATATGACCGAGGCCATTGAAAGAGGCAACCTCGGGTACACCAAGCGCCGACAGGCGGCCGTCACCGAACAGTTTCGCCGCATCGAATTGCGCGCCATTAAAATCCGCACCCTCGGCGAGGTTCGCAGACTGATCGAAGATGCCAGAAAAAAAGGCTTGCATAAAATGGCGCCTCAATCATATGCGGATGCGCAAAAAAAATTGATTGAGGCGGATAATTTCATTACCGAGAATCCCTACCAGAAGGAAAAAATGCACCGGCTGGCGGCCCAGGCGCTTTTCATGGCCCGCCGCGTACAGCCGATCGCCGCTCAGACTGAAGCCGTGGATAATATGGAACCCGAGCAGATCGTGCTGTGGGTGGAAGGGATCATATTTCAAACCACCCAAAAACTCGGCGCCCCGGATATGCGGGACCGCTCCTTCGAGGGTCAGGTGGAAAATATTCTGGCCACCATCTCTGCTCAACGCGCCGATCACGATTTCATGGTTGAGAACACCAAAAAACAGCAGGAGGAACTCGAGAAACTACAAAAGGACATTGCCAACCTGGAAGGTCAAACCATCAAAGAGCGTAGTGAAAAGGAACGGTTGCTGGCCGAAAAGCAATTCAATGAAAAGCTCAGCAGCATCCAGCATTACTTCAAACCCCGGGAAGCTGAAGTATACAAAAAGCAGAGCCAGGTGATTATCCGGTTGAAGGCCATGCAGTTTCCGGTCGGGCAAAGCGTGATTCTACCCGAAAACTACGGCTTGCTCAGCAAGGTTCAAAGCGCCATTCGTACCTTCGGCGAACCGGATGTCATTATCGGGGGCCATACGGACAGCACCGGGTCGGAAAATTTGAATGAGCACCTCTCCCAGCAAAGAGCGGATGCTGTGCGACAATATTTCGTGGCCAACCAAACACTGCCGTATGAGAATATCATCGCCGTGGGCTACGGCTCGATGCGCCCGATTGCCTCCAACGCCACCCAGAGCGGACGGGCCATGAATCGGCGCATCGATATCATCATTACGCCCAAGGCCGCCTCGGATCAATAGCCACTGCGGACTATGAGGGAAAAACGCGGCACATGTTCGAAATCGCACTGGGTATGGTCGCCAACGGCGGCATCACCCTGGACGGCATGGTCACGCACAGGTTTTCTTTGGGCGAATATGAAAAAATGATCGCGGTGAATCTGGCCAAAGCAGCACATCGTGCCGTCAAAACCGCTGTGGCTTTCAATCAGTAACGAACACCACCTCCGGCCGCCAGCGGCTAGTCTGATCAATAAAGAAACTAATGAACATCGAACATCGAACGTCCAACATCGAACTTCGAATAATGTATTCTGTCTATTTTTAAAAAAAGATTGAGCGGCTCGTCGGGTCGTAGCCGAAGGCGAAGCCTGAAGCGAAACCATCCTTAGACATTCATCATTCGATATTCTGCGGTTCGCTTTTGATGAAGTTTCATATAAGACGGCGACCCCTTTCCCGGCTGTAACCAACCCCGGTTCGTTACAAAATGTTACATTGTATTAATTGACATTTTCCCGATGTGACGCAATATGATTACAAGCAATCTCTATCAGTGACAACGGGCCGGCAGGCGCATAAGACGCCTGCCTGAAAACAACCATCGCACAGCTATCGTCTATAATTTCCTCAAGGCCATTAACATGAAAATCATCGAACATTTTAAATGCTTTTGTTCCTTCTGGCAGCCCACGGTGGCACGGCGCATCACCTTGTATTTTCTGATTTTCGGGCTGATCATCTTTCTGGTTACGTCGATTCTGTACACCATTGCCGGCAAAAAGCACTTTGTGAACTCAACCAGCAAAGCGATTCATCATCAATTTGCCCTGCTGGAAGGCAGCAGCCGGCCCGATTTCCTGCAGCACAGCATCGGACGGCCCAGTCCGGAGCTCAAGCGCTTGATGACGATGCTGGCCAGTATTTCTTCCAGTTTTTACTGGGCCGCGGATGTATCGATATACAGCAGGCCCAGGGAGGGTTCGTTATGGTCGCGGCTATACTTTGCAGATGGCACTGTTTTGCACGCCGAGCCGGTTTACGATGGGTATACCCCCGAGTTGGATGACTGGCTGCAGAGGCGCTTCCGGCAATCGGAAGCCGGCATGATTTCCGCCGGCGGCCCGTTGTCGCTTTTTGTCAATATTACCGGTGAAAACGATGCCCACAACTATTTTCTCAAAATAGGCGTGGGCAGCCATGGGATTTCAGGCTTTATGAAGGGCCAAATCAAGCATTTCCTGGTGTTTTTGGTGATTGCCCTGATTCTCCTGCGATTTTTGGGCTATTACTTTGCCCACAAAATTGCCGGTCCGATCGAAAACCTGTCTGAGATCTCGGCCGAAGTGGCCAAAGGCGATCTGTCAAAATCGGTCCCGGTAACGACCGATGACGAAATCGGCATCCTATCGAAAAACTTCAACCATATGGTTGAGGGCCTGCGTGAGTGGGAACGAATCAAAATGGTCGAATTCGAGCTGGAAAAAGGCCAGAAGATTCAAAGGGACTTTTTGCCCAGCACCATCCCCCATTTTCCGGACTGGAATATTGCAACCTGTTTCTTCCCCGCCGGCAAGGTGTCCGGTGATTTCTACGACGTGTTTAAATTCTCTGACGGCAATGTCGGTCTGGTAATCGCCGACGTCTGTGACAAGGGCGTCGGTTCAGCCCTTTATATGGCCCTGTTTCGCAGCCTGATCCGCGTTTTTGCCGAGCAGGCGGCCTACTGTGATCCTGCCGCCATCAACGAAATCGATCAATCATGCAGCCAGATAACCGCGGCCCCGGCTTCTGAAAACAAAGAGCTGGTTCGCCTCAGGGCTGTTCCCTTTACCAACAATTACATCGCTCGAACCCACGGGGACGAGGGTATGTTCGCAACCCTGTTCTTCGGGATTTTGAATCCCGAAACCGGGCAGCTATATTACATCAATGCCGGTCACGAACCGCTATACCTGCTTGACGCCAATGGCGTGAAAAAAGCCCTCGATCCCACCGGACCGGCCGTCGGCATGTGGGCCAACTCGGCTTATGAAACCGGCCGGATTCAATTCGAGCCGGGCGATACGTTGATCGGGTACACCGACGGGGTCACCGAAGCGCGATCGCCCGCAGATGAGATCTTTACCCGCAACCGGCTCAAGTCACTGGTCGAACAGCCCTTTGCGTCTGCAACCGAACTGCTGGACGGGATTAAAACCAGCCTGTTTTCATTTATCGACATTGCCCCCAGGGGCGATGACGTGACCATGCTGGCGGTGCAGCGGGCAGATAGCCCATAGAGTCCACCGGCCCTATAAATCTGACAAAAGCCAGACAGTATCTATAGTTAATATTGGAGCGTGTATCTAGTATCCTGTCCCAGAAATAATTGCGAAAATTTCGTGGTCAAATTGCGTTTTGACGACGGTCTTTTATTCGTAGTGGCGGGGTTTACAGGCTGTCCAATAACCCCGTCCATCAGCGTTGCTCATGGCAACGAACTATAGGTCGTTTTCTATCAAAATAGTTGCTAAAAAACGATTATCATATTGATATTATTTGTAATATTTGTTATTAAAACTCCTAAA
>Ga0209052_1000088_pt1 | contig 46215 bp, 40 predicted proteins | sample WorMetHEROISLAND_2_FD_187409 | JGI IMG/M metagenome (GOLD analysis project Ga0209052, IMG submission 187409) | Marine gutless worms symbiont microbial communities from Max Planck institute for Marine Microbiology, Germany - Olavius sp. 4 HERON... | ecosystem: Host-associated > Annelida >...
CGGCGCGAGCAAGGGCGGTAGCAGCAAGGACAGTGGCAGTAAAGGCGGCGCGAGCAAGGGCGGTAGCACCAAAGACAGTGGCGGTAAAGGCGGTGGAAGCAAGGGCGCTGGCTCCAAAGACAGCGGCGGTAAAGCCGGCGCGAGCAAAGGTGGTGGCACCAAGGACAGCGGCGGTAAAGGCGGTGGAAGCAAGGGCGCTGGCTCCAAAGACAGCGGCAGTAAAGGCGGTGCAAGCAAGGGCGGCAGCAGCAAGGACAGCGGCGGTAAAGGCGGCGCGAGCAAGGGCGGTAGCAGCAAGGACAGTGGCAGTAAAGGCGGCGCGAGCAAGGGCGGTAGCACCAAAGACAGTGGCGGTAAAGGCGGTGGAAGCAAGGGCGCTGGCTCCAAAGACAGCGGCAACAAAGGCGGCCCAAGCAAGGGCGCAAGCACAAAAGACGCTGGTAAAAAAGATGGTGGCAGCAAGGGCGGAGCAAAAAATGACGCCGGTAAAAAAAGCAGCGGCAAGGATGGTGGCCAGAAAGGACGCGATAATAAAAAGAAATGATAAAAGAATGACACCTTGGAAAACAATTGTTTTTTTGACGACTGCTGTGAAAGTTTGTTCGCCGTTCAAAGCATGAAGGGCTCGTAAAAAGTCCCATCGACTCTCTCCGGTGCCCCCTTTCTGGAATTGGACACCGGCGGCTAAATTCCAATGACCACGTCGCAAGCTCCTAAAACAGCTTGTCCACCTCAGGCGGATTAACCCCGCCGGAGTCAAAATCCTTTTCCCGAAAGGGGGTGATGTCCCTCCCCGATCCAACTTTTTAAGAGACTGTCAAAGCATGATCCCATAACAGTACCACAAATCCCCCTATTCAATGGAATTTCCATAAAAATCAGGCTCTTAACTTCCCTCACCTTTCTCTCTAAATCCAACTCCGGGCGGATATAGCCCTGACGTCCAGGATATGGATCTGTGCCAATTTTTTGTTTTCACTGTCAAATTTTAAACACGAATACGAACTGAAAATCCCAGGCTAATTTCATATCTATTTGATAACAATCATAATATCTGAATGCTGACAGTTTGGCACGATGTTCGCATCTATACAAACGATCGATAATAACGGAAAATCAAATCATAATGATTTAATTAACGGGGAGGGAAAAAATGGCTGACATCGTCGAAAAATCAAGTAGTTATGTCGTAGGAATTGATCTTGGCACAACCAACTGCGCCGCCGGGATCTACAAGTCCGGCAACATTGAAACCATTAATATCAACGGTGCCAAGACTATGCCGTCGGTGATGACCGTCATGAAAGACGGCGAAATTGTCGTCGGCAGCCAGGCAAAGGCGCGCAGTTTAATTGCGCCGGACAGCACAGTTTCGTCGATAAAGAGACAGATGGCGACAGACTGGACCAAGGAGTTCGAAGAAATTCCGGGTAAGGTCTTCACACCGGTGGAGGTTTCCGCTGAAATTCTAATGAGCGTAATCGACGGTGTTATGCAAAATGAATCCGTCGATCTTGGCGGCAACCCCAAGTATGCAGTTATCTGTGTGCCCGCCAATTTCAACGATGCCCAGAAAAAAGCAACTCAAATGGCTGCAGAACTCGCCAATCTTGAGGTTTTAACCCTGCTCGAAGAGCCCATAGCGGCGGCATATGCCTACGCGATTGAAAAAGAGCGTGTCCAGACGGTTTTGGTCTACGATCTTGGCGGTGGAACTTTTGATGTGTCTATTCTCCAGGTCGACTCCACCGGTGATGCAAACAAGCAGTTTAAAGTTCTGGCAAAGGAAGGCATACAACAACTGGGAGGCGATGATTTCGACCAACGCATAATGAGGAATGTGACCGACCAGTTTTTGCAGATATCCGAAATCGACATTTTTGATTTGGACAAAGACCAGGGAATCAACACCAAAAAACTTAGAGAAGCGCAACAAAGGCTGCTCGAGGCGGTCATTGCAGCCAAACATGAACTCTCCGAAGCGACCATTACCTCGATCGATATTCCCAACTTCATCCAGGACGAAAGCGGGCAGCCGCACCACATCGACAATTTCGAAATCTCCCGGGATCAAATCAATGGCGAGATTCATGACCTCATCCTTCAAACCAAGGAGTCGGTCGAAAAGGCTTTAAGCAAGGCCAAACTCGATATCGAAGACATTGACAGGATCATCCTTGTCGGCGGGTCAAGCAAGATTCCGCTCGTCAGAGAAATGCTGCAGGACATGTTCGGCAAAGAACCTTATTCCGATACCGATCCTGATACGGCCATCGCCCGCGGCGCCGCCGTGCTCGGGGCGACGCTGATGCTGCCGGATCCCGAACTGGAACGCCCTGTCGATGACACCCCGGAATTTGTGATCGACATCGACAATATTGTCACCCACAACCTGGGGATAGAAGTTGTCGGCGGCCGGTTCAGCTGCCTGATCCCAAGGGATACGGAGATCCCGGCCGAGAGCCCCGTTAGCGCTGAGAAAGAATATACCACGCCGCGCGACGATATCACCGAGCTGGCAATCAATGTGTTTCAGTCCCCTGAAGATGTCGAATATATCTCATCTGAAGGCGCCAAATGCATTGGTGAATTCTTTTTGAAGGGAATCCCGCCCAAACCGCGCGGCGAAGAGCGCATCAATGTTGAATTTGAAATCGACAGCCAGAATCTGTTGAGAGTGAAGGCGACCAGCTCCAGCTCCTCCGGCGAACTTGAAATCCGGGAGTCCACCATGGTTGACAGACAGCAGAGGATGGCCCCACCCGATGAAGATCCCCAGCTAGGGTAGCATAGTAGAAGCCTAATTGAGCCTGAGACGCTCAATTAGGCTTTTTTGTTAATTGGAACTGGACGACTAAGGACACCACCAATATGAATGATCCCGCAGAAAATCCGCGTCTGCCTGACGATGCAAATGCCGAAGAAGTCACCAAGGCCTTTCAATCTTTTGTTATGGAGCCCATCCAAAAGGTTTCCCTGAAAATCGATGGCTTCGAAGCCGAACTTGAAAAATGTGTCAACAAGGTCAATCGTCTTGAAGAACGCGTTAATGAGCTGGAAGCAAAGTTTGAAGAAATTTACCGACACCTGAAAAAGGTCGAACCAAAACCCCCTTCAGAGGTAGCCGGAAGGGAAGCGGTGGCCCCCCCCAAAGAAGCGGCCTTGGATATCAATGGAATAATCGCCCAGGTCAAGGCTGAAGAGCAGAAAAGGCTTTCGGAGGATCAACAGGCGATTGAGCAGTGTCTAGAAAATGCCGGATACTGGCTCGAGCACGGGAAAAGGTTGAATCTCAAGATCAAAGAAGCGGCTGCGTCCACCGATGAGGTTATCGCCAACAGCAACCAGATCCTGGAAACGCTGCCCGAGGAACTGAATAAAGAGCTCGGAAGCAGCCAGCAGGGACTCAACATTATCGGGCGCATGCTGCAGCGCCTGATTGATCAGGATGGGCGACTCAAAAGTCTGGCCGAGGAAATTGAATTGGCCGACAAGTTGCACGAGCTTGGGGAAGATGAGTGGATGAACCTTCTCGAAGGTGAAACGGATCCGAAGTCGGCCCAAAAAAAGATAAACAAGAAGCTGGACCTGACCAGAAGATCAAACTACAAGCTTGTGTCCCAGGCCGGCGAACTGGCCGATAAACGCCAAAAAACCTGGCTTGATGTCGTCGGCAAACAGGTCCTCCCTATTCTTGACGGTATTATAGATGGAAAGCATCATACCTCGGCGTTGGTAAATGATTTAATGACGCAGCATCAGGACGCAGAACCAAAATTGCAGGCGTGGTTTAACACCTACGTCGCCCTGAGTAATGCGCTTGTAACCATGCTCAAAGATCTGGATGTGCACCGGATGGCGGTGGAGCCTGGTATGATGATCGATTTTGAGCGTCATGAACCCTCCTCGGTCGAGGCCGATCCCTCGATGGAAAACGAACAGATTAAAGAGATCAGCAGGGATGGGTACGAGTACGTAAATCACAATGGAGACCGGCAGACGCTTCGTGTTGCACGGGTGGTTGCGATTCGAAACAATGATTAACCGCGGAATTTCTTGTCAGGAGACTTTAGATGGATATTGATAACGAAACCAATCCGGTGTTGGGTTTTGATTTAGGTACAACCTTCAGTGCATTGGCCAGATGGGTCGACCGGAAAGGACCGCAAATTATTCAAAACCGGACCGGTCAGGATGTAACCCAGTCGGTCGTCTATTATAACCCTGAAAATGATGAAATCCTGGTGGGACAGCTGGCATATAACCGGGAACTGATGGCTCCGGAAAACATGATCGTCGGTGTCAAACGGTTGATGGATGACGGCAATCAGAAAGTCATGCTGGGTGGAAAAAAGTTTACGCCGATCACCCTCTCTTCTCTGATATTGCAGAAGATATATGAAGATGCCAAGTTGAAATATCCAACGGGTGCCTTCAGCAGCCGCGGCAGTGTCGTCACGGTCCCCTGCTATTTCAAAGCACACCAGATGGCCAATACCCGCAAAGCAGCTGAAATGACCGATATCAACTGTGTCGGCATTATTCAGGAGCCCATTGCGGCATCCCTTTCATATGCGCTGCAGATTTGTGAAGACCATTTCGACAAGGAGTTCAGCCAGAAAATTCTCGTCTTTGATCTTGGGGGCGGCACCTTTGATCTCACCCTGTTTCAACTGAATCACACCAAAGACACCATATATTTTGAAGTCCTGGCCAGCAGCGGTGATGACAGGCTCGGCGGTATGGACTTCGATGCCTGCCTGGCAGATGTTATTCTGGAAAAAAGCGACGTTTCCCTGGATGGCGTTGAACCCAAACTGTTCAACAAAGCCCAAAGGAACCTGCTTGAACAGTCGATCGCGGCAAAAATCGCATTGAGTGCCTCCCAGGACTGCTACGTGGCGGTCCCGTTTATCCTGCCGGACAAACACATTGAAGTTTCGATCACCCGGGATGAGTTCGAAGCATCCATCCAGCACTATCTTGATAAAATCAGCGGTATTATTGACAGGCTTTGGTCCAGTGCCAATTTAAAACCTTCTGAAATCGACCGTGTCATTCGCGTCGGCGGTTCAAGCCAGATACCCTGCATTAGAAACCTGCTGGATGATATCCTGGGTGCTGAAAAAACATGGAGCAATATTAATCCGTCCACCAGTATTGCCGAGGGTGCGGCCATGTATGCCGCCTACCTTGACAATACCGATTTTTTCGACAAAAAGATTATGATTCAAACCCGCACCAGCCACGCCCTGGGGCTGAAAACAAGCGGAAACCAGTTCAAGGAGCTTATTCCTGCAAATCGTGTAGCGCCGTGCTCCGCCAAACAAGTCTTCACCACGACCAAAGACAATGTCAAAAAACTGGATATAGAGGTTTATCAGGGGGCGGGTAGAAAAGTCTCGAGAAGGACCCATTCTCGGATCGGAAAAATACCCATCCGCAAACTGGATCCCAAACTTGCCGGTGAAGTCGATATTGTCGTTGTGTTTTCCATCGATATGGCGCAAAGATTGTCGATATCCGTCGAGGTGGACGGACAAACGGAAACGGCCGTTGTAGAATACACCTAACCGCATCTGGATTTCGAAAACAATACCAAGTCAACAAAAATGTCGATCGGGATAATCCTCCCGGTCGCCATCGACAAATCATTTTTGCAAGCCAACCACCTGCTTTGCCTGAACACGGATCACTTACCAGCTTCCCTCAGAGTCAACGATAAAAAACATTCAAGTTTTCAGGTTCGGCTGCCGATACTTAATTTTGATAACGGCAAGGTGCGGATCACGCTAACCGCTTGACATTGCCGGAAAAATAGAGTGTCGCCGTCGCTACGGGCCGGTATTAATCGACTGGTTGTCCTCAGAAACCGCCCCGTTCAGAGAATCGACGATAAATGGTTCTTGCAAATGCAGGCCATTTCAAGACGATTCTTCTGGATTTGGCATCCGCTCTGATCCAAGGCGGAAGAAGGGCAGGCGCGGATCGGCCCAGAGGAGCTGAAACGAGCGCCCCTATGGCAACCCGATTTTCACATGATTGGAGGTAGTTATGTCTTTTTCAAATATACCCGGATCTCTGTTACCCACGCTGGATTTGCTGTTGCCCACAGTGATTATCATTGCAGTGGGGTACTCACTGGCACGTTGGGCACAGTTGTCGACCGCTCCGCTGTACACGCTTCTGCGCTTTATCTTCTTCCCTGTGTTCCTATTCATGACGCTGGAAGAGAGAATGTCGTTTGAAATGTTCTTTTTCGGAGCCCTTATCGGCGCGGGTGTTGTCGTATTCGGTTTTTTAATTCACATGATCGTTCATCGCGTAGCGACGACCACTATCGATATCTCGTTGGCCATTCCCAATGTCGCCTGTTTTTCGATTCCCCTCTTCGCTCTGAGCTGGGAAGGCCGGGGGCTCGGAACCGCATGTGCTTTTTTTGCCGGTGCGTCGCTTGCCGCCTTTTTTCTCGAAAAGAAAGAAATTACGAAGCTGTTCAAGGAACCATGGCTCTACGCCGTCGTGGCCGGACTTCTCCTGAAGGGGTTTCGCGCTCCGATTATGCCGCTTTTCGACATTCTTGCGCTGTTCAAGGACGGCACCTACCCGCTTCTGCTTCTTTTTCTGGGTGCATCCCTGTACCCGTTTGAAGGATTGACAGAATTCAGCGCCTGGGCCACAGCCGGGCTGCGGGTTGCCGGTGGTTTCGGGGTCGCCTTGCTCGGGGTTACCTTTTTGCCGGTCTCGCCGGCGCTTGCGGCGGGCGCTGTCATGGTTGCCATGGCGCCGCCTGCGACGGGATCTTTGTCGCTGGCCGGGTCAGCAGAGGATACGTATGCGTCCAGAGGGCCGGCGAACGTGGGCCTGTTTTTGTCCCTGATTGTCTTCATATTCTTCTTAGCGAGCGGTTGGAGGCCCTGGTAGCAGATCACCCCAACAGGCAGGTGCGTGAAATTAAGGTTCGCTCAAACCTCCGTTGCGAACTTTCGCGCACCTGCAAAGGATCTTTGAATTGGATAGCAAGGTAAATCAGATGTTGTAGCGCTTGATTTTGTTGAGCAGTCCCTGCCGCGTTATTCCCAGCATGTTCGATGCAAGCGAACGATTGCCGCCGGCTGCTTCAAGGGCATCACGCACCATTTGCATTTCAACACGCTCGGTCACTTCCTTCAATGTGCCGCTCCGATCTCCCACGGCACCCGCGCTGTCAACCGGATCAAAAATTTTGCCTGAAAGATACCCTTCGGAGATTTCTTGGTTGCTGCCGGCCAGGGTCAGCGCTCTTTCCATCTCGTTTCTGAGCTCACGAACGTTGCCGGGCCAATCATATGATGATATCAATTCCAGGGCGCCGGGTGTCAGCCGGGGTACGGTCCGATTGAATTTCTTGGCAAACTCCTTCAAAAAGTGAGCAGCCAGTAGGGGGATATCCTCTTTTCTCTCCCGCAGGGGAGGTATGGTCAGTGGAAACACATTGATTCGATAAAACAAATCCTGGCGAAAATTACCCCTGGCCATTTCCTCTTCAAGATCGCGATTGGTCGAGGCAATGATTCTGACATTCACGCTAACGTAGTGCGATGCCCCCACGGGTCTGAACTGGCCTTCCTGAATTACTCTTAACAACTTCACCTGCATGGACGGCGACATTTCCCCGATTTCATCCAGCAAGACCGTACCGCCGTCAGCCATCTCGAAAAGTCCTTTTTTATCTGAGATTGCTCCGCTGAAGGCGCCTTTGACATGGCCGAACAACTCGCTTTCCAGTAGGGTTTCAGACAGCGCCGCACAATTTTCGGCGATAAAAGGCTGGTCCTGCATGGGACCGTTGTAATGGATGACCTTGGCGACCAGTTCTTTGCCGGTGCCGGTCTCGCCCTGGATTAAAACTGTGGTGTTCACGTCGATGACTTTGTCCATCAGAGCAAAGAGCCGGCGCATCGCGGCACTCGAGGCTATCAAACCATGGACCTCGAAACGCTGCTGAACCTCCGATCGGAGTCTGCGATTTTGTTCTTCCAATAATTGGGCATATTGCTTGAGTGCGCCGTAGTTTTTAGCATTTTCGATCGCCATCGCCAGGGTGACGGCGATAATCTCCATCAAGCGCGACTCCTTTTCAGTAAATTTGCCTTCCAGTTTGTTGATCGCATAGAGCACGCCGATGATTGCCGTAGGCGTCCGCAGGGGCACACAGATCATCGATCGGGTCGGAAGCCCTTTATCCAACGAGAATTTCTTAAAAACACGCTCGTCCTTCGAGGCATCTGGAATCAGGACAGATTCGTTATTCCGCAGCACCCAGCCGGCAACCCCGAGATTATCCGGAAAATGCATTTTATCGATATCTTTGACGCCCCCGTCTTGCTGCATTTCTATGGTCTGAATGAAGTAAAACATTTTCTGATCCGGTTCATGCAAGGCGACAGATGCCCCATCGATCTGGAATACCTCCCTTATTTTGTGCAACACCACCCGCAGCATTTCATCGAAATCTTTAATGGCATGAACGGAAACAGAAACCTCATGAAGCAGCTTGAGATCCCGGCGGGTAAAAGATGTCTGCCCATCTAAGGTACTCATCGTTATTTCCTCTTATGTTTCAATAAAGGTACGGCTTGAAATATGCTTGCGGACAATAGGCCTGATAGGACCATTTGTGTAAACTACATTTACAACATACTTTTTAGTCTGTCAATCAGTTTCAGGCACATGTAAACTTGCTTGTCGGATTTTCTGATAAAACACTTCCCCCGGGCCTCAGAACCATCCAAGCTGTCTTTTAACATATCGTCCTGAATACAAAAAGAAGTCTAGATCGAAAGCACCCGTTGTCAACTAAGTTAACAATCCTGCAAATTGATCCAGGCAGGTTCAACAATGACGTTGATTGCGGATAAAAAATATTACCTGCAATTATAGATAGTTGCGCAAACATCACGCCATTGCCGCCCATTTTAATATTATCTGGCACTACCCTTGCTTTTTACAGCCATCAACAGCCTTCGTTTATGGTGGTTGTCAAAAATAATTGTTTCTCGAATGTTATATTCAACAGCCACTTACGCCATCCCTCGATATTTCGGACTTTTCTGTTAAAGGCCGTATGAATATCAATGCCGGAATATTTGGGAGATGAAATTCTCAGGAAATGAGGTGATGCTTTATGAAGCACAAGCATTTTTTTCGTATATTCAGCCAGTTATGTCTGTCGGTCTTGCTGTTGACCTCCTGCGCGCTTTCCAACGCGGATTATCGAGCGGACAGTTTCAATCTCATGCAGGCCGCCTTCGACGATTACGAGAAAGCAGAAGATTTAAACATGGTTGTAGAACTGAAAAACGTCCGGGTACATATTGTTGGTGACCGCAAATATTTTCAATGGCAAAAAGCCTCGGCAAACGATTCCCGAATGCTCGGCTATGCGACCAGGCGTTACGAAATATTTGTTTTCGGAAGAAGGTTGGGGGACAAAATCGTGGTCAACCAGGCCGTTCTCGGCCATGAGCTCAATCATCTGTTGAATTATCAAAATACAGCAGTTGCCAATCCCGATCGGCTCAAAATGTTGGAGCTCGAGGTTAAGGCCCACAGCCGCTTTGATGATTATTTGAAGCTTAAATGACCAATGATTCTCACATCGCTTATTTTCGGCTCAAGTTATGTCTCTGGAGCGACGATAGTATTTGCATAAGCAAACCGCGTAGGAGAGTCGGCCGATTATATCTGTAAAAAGAACCGGAGATGCTGCAGCGTGGACCATCCGCCAGACTATTCAAAATACACCTATGACAAGCTCCTGTATGTGAACCAACACATAGACCGGCACAAATACCCGGTTAGTGCAAAGCGGCTTGACGATGAAATTGCCGGGCGGCAGCGGTCGGCTTCCGGGGGTCAACGACTTCTGCCTTCTGTGCCTCCAGTCATTACGGCGGAGCAGGCGACCCGAAAAACACCGGAGGCCATATCGGAATTGTCCCTCGAATTCGAGGCTTCAGCACGGGAGTATTTTCGGCTATGGATCGTGAACCTCTCCCTCACCATGCTGACATTGGGTATATTTTCGGCCTGGGCCAAGGTTCGTAAAAAACGGTTTGCCTACTCCCACACCACCTTAGGAGGGACGCCGTTTCAATATTTGGGCCAACCAATCCCGATTCTCAAAGGCCGGCTGATCGCAGCGCTTGGGTTTCTGGTCTATTACCTGTCAAGTCATTTTTTCACTTCCATGGTTCCATGGGTTTTAGGGGCCGGATTAATCGCGGCGCCGTGGGTAATCGTCCGTTCGGCGGCCTTCAACGCGCGCTACTCGGCCTTCCGCAATATGACATTTAATTTTGAAGCCGGCTATAGGGAGGCCCTCAAGGTCCTTTATGCCTGGGGCATTGTACCTATCTGGGTAATCGGAATGATGTTCAACTGGGAAGGCAAACCCATTTTTTTAGGGATTATTTCCATCGTCTTGGCCTTGTCCTTCCCGTGGTTGTTATGCCGGCTGAGAAAATTTATTGTCGAACACACCTACTATGGCGGCAAAAACGGCGTCTTTGCTGCCACCGGAGGACAGTACTTTAAAATCTATTTCTTCTCAGGCTTGATAATGTTGGGATTTACAATCCCGCTGTTTATATTCGTGGGGCTGATCATCACTTCTACACAAAGCAGGTGGATATTGACCTATACCGCCCCTTTATTCAGCTATGCCGGTTATGTGCTGGCCTATGCATACATCCGGGCCCGAAGCGCAAACCTTGCCTGGAACAACACGCGCATCGGTCCCCTTCGTTTTGAGTCCACCTTGGGTTGCCGAGACATGCTAAAACTTTATGTGACCAATGCGCTGGCGATAGTTGCCTCGCTAGGGTTGATGATCCCCTGGGCTGTGGTGCGGACATGGAAATATCGAGCGGACAACACCCGCGTGTTTCAGGAAGGCGCCTTAGCCCAGTTTCAGGGAAGCGACAGGAGCAAAGTTGAAGCGCTGGGTGCCGAAACATTAGACATTTTCGATCTGGATCTTTCACTATGACCACCATTGAGGGCAATTACTTCGGCGGAAGCTACCCCATTGCCGTACCGGCCAGCATAACTTTTAGGGATCGGGAAGTGGGACTGGCGGCCGGGTCTGTGGCAGCATGCTATAAGGCCGATCAATTGAAAGTATCGCCACGGGTCGGCTCGACCTGCCGGTTTGTAACACTGCCTGGTGGCGGCCAATTCGAGTGCGCCGACCATGCGCTTTTGGATTCATTGCCCCAGGAAAGCCGATCCGAAGGCCTGGTGGCGTGGCTGGAGCAACGTTGGGCAGTCGCCCTGGCAGGTGTGGCGCTAATGTTTGTCATTCTGCTGGTAGGTTACTTTTTTGGCTTACCGGCCGCTGCCAAGCACGTCGCCTATCGCATCCCCCTGGAGACCGAAAGATCCCTGGGGTACAAAACACTGGCCTATATGGATAAAAGAAAATGGCTCCGACCGACAAGCCTGGATTTTGATATACAAGAAAAAATTAAGGCACCGTTTTACCGGCTATGCAGCGACTTGCCGCAGGGTAAATACTACCATCTCGAGTTTCGCAACGGTGGTATTTTAGGATCGAATGCCATCGCTCTTCCCGGCGGATTTATTATCATCACCGATGAAATGGTAGAGACAGCAGAAGAGATGGAGGAGTTGATGGCCGTACTGGCCCATGAGATCGGCCACGTCGAGCTTCGCCATACTATGCGAAGTGTGCTGCAAAGTTCCGCCATTGGCGTCATCGCGGCAGCTGTGACTTCTGATGCCGCCACCATCAGCGCTGCCGTCACCGGCCTTCCCGTCCTGCTGGCCCAGACAAAATATTCGCGCGATTTCGAAACCGCCGCTGATGACTACGCCTTCGCTCTTCTCGAGCAGAAGGGATATTCCCCCCAGGCATTCGCCACAATTATGGAACGGCTCTCGCAAAAGCATGATCAGAATATGCGCCCCACGGCCTGGATTTCCACCCACCCGGTAACATCGGAGCGCGTCGAGCGGGCCCGCAATGCGGCCGCGGGAACTTCTGGTAGTGCGAACTGAACGGGATATGAGAATGACTATTCGATAAACTACAGCCAGCCCTTCCTAAAACCGTGTCGTTTTATCCGCACGTTCAATCAGTTGTCATCATGGGGCGATGGTCTCTATTTCGTCCACAATGGCTAACTATGCAACCGAACAAACCCTAACCTTCTGAAACATTGAATACAATTTTTTGTTTGACGACAGGTTCGTGTTGCCAATAGAAGGTTGCAAGTTCAACTCCGTTGCAATAGAAGATCTATAGGTAATCCAAATTCGGGGCTAAAAACAAACCAGAAAAAAGCCGACTACCAGGAACCAACGGAAAAAGGGATAAAACCATCTATGAAACGCAGCCGGATCAATCAACGCATCAAGGAAGCCGAAATCTTCTTCGACAGCATGCAATTTCGCCTGCCGCCCTGGGCCTTCTGGACTTTGGACCAATGGAGAGAACGGAAGGCGGTCTGCCATCAGATCATCGAAAATATGCTCGGCTGGGATTTAACGGATTTTGGTGGGGGTGATTTTGACCGCAAAGGGTTGCTGCTGTTCACCCTGCGCAACGGGGGTTCGCCAAAAGACCGCAGACCCTATGCCGAAAAAATCATGCTGGTGAGCGAGAATCAGGTCACGCCCTTGCATTTTCACTATCGCAAAACGGAGGACATCATCAACCGGGGCGGTGGCAATCTGATCCTGCGGGTCTTCGGATCAACCCCAGATGAAGAACTATCGGATCTGCCGCTGACGATCGAAATCGACGGCATGGCCCGTGAGGCCGAACCCGGTGAGGAGATACGGTTGCGGCCGGGGCAGAGCATCTTTTTCGAGCAGCGGGTCTACCATGATTTTCATGCCGAGCAAAACAAGGGGCCGGTGCTGGTAGGGGAGGTCAGCAGCATTAATGACGACCTGGATGACAATCGCTTTTACGAGAAGATGGGAAGAATTCCGGAAATCATCGAGGACCAACCACCGTATCGGCTGTTGGTCACGGATTATGAAACCTTGTTGAAGAAAGGCCCATCGATATAACCAATAATCCGCCTCCGGCGGTATAACTTCCGTGCGGTTATTATCTCATTCGGGCTGGGAGCTAAAATGAGAATTAAAATCAGCGGCGTCGGCTGTTCCCTGCTGGACATGATATATACCGATATTGATTTTGGCGGCCGAGCCTTTTGCAGGCTGGCTTCCAAAAAACCCGGAGACGGAGGGCTGGTTCCCGGCGGATTGGTATTCGGAGAGGACCTGGAGCGCTTCGCAAATACAGAATTAAGAACGATAGTGAAGTCAATCACGGGTAAATCCGGCCCAGATTCCGTCAATCTCGGCGGACCGGCCATTGCGGCCTTGGTCAATACGGCCCAGCTTTGTTTCGACCGCGAGATCGAGATCCAGTTTTTCGGCGTGCGCGGCAGTGATGCTATCGGGCGGCACATCGCTGGCTTCCTGGCGCAGACGACCGTAAACATCGACCACTATCTTGTCTCCGAAGGGATGTCTCCCGCCACGACGGTCCTTTGCGATCCGGCCTACGGCGGCGGTATCGGCGAGAGGTCATTCATCAACACCATCGGGGTTGCCTCAAAATACGGCACCGAAGACCTGGATGATGCTTTTTTCGACGCCGACCTGCTTTTCTTCGGCGCAACGGCCATCGTACCTGAAATTCACGCCCACCTGGATGTTCTTCTGGGCCGGGGCAAGGCCGGCGGCTGCCTGAATGTCGTTGCAACCGTCTATGACTTCAGAAGCGAAAACCACAATCCCGGAGGACCATGGCCCCTGGTGGGCGCAGACGCCGCCTATGCCCATATCGACTTGCTGATCATGAACGGCCTGGAGGCTTGTAAGATCAGCGGTGAGCCCGACCCCGCCGGAGCTGTTCGATATTTTGGCGAACGGGGTGTCGGGACAGTTCTGGTGACCCGGGGACCCGATCCGGTCTTGGCATACTCTGACGGGTCGCTTTTTGCGGCCATGGAACCGACATTTCTTCCCGTTTGCGAGCGCCCCAGGGCTGAATTGTTAGCCGGAGATCATTCCAAAGGAGACACCACCGGGTGCGGGGATAATTTCGCCGGGGGACTCCTGGCAGATCTCGGCATTCAACTGCAGTCAAAAAGCGCCGGTCATTTGGATCTTCACCGGGCCTGTGCCTGGGGCATTTGCTCAGGCGGACTGGCCAGCACCTATGCGGGCGGCGTTTACGCGGAGAGCCGGCTAGGAGAAAAATACCGTCTGCTCAAACCCCTGGTCGACCGATACCGGCGACAGCAACCTGCCCCGGAATCACCGTAAAAAAAGTACTGCTTCATTAACATCGAGTCATTGAGAGTCGAAAATTCCCAGCATCAGCCAACAGATACCAAACATTACCAACATCCCAAACGCCATTGTTCCAAAAATTCTCGATTTGCCACAGGGTGCCTCCCCGGCCTGAACTCCGGCATAAATATACCTATCAGAAGCAGATAGCTCTATTTGTTTCACCGTATTGAAGAATAGTTTGGAATCTGAGATTTATAATTTTTGCAATGGCATTTCAGACATGATCAACAGCTTTGCGTCCCAGTAGATGGAACGTGAAATGGCCACGGCCTGCCGCTACCCGCCGGCGATGGATTTCCCTGCCCAGGCTACCGAGAATAATGATTTCCTTCTTCGTGCATCCGAGATCGATTCCCAGGCGGAAATTCTTTTCGGCCATGAGTATTAACCTGTTGCCGTGCTGTCTCAATGGGCGCTAGGCCATCGCGCGATCCCTTGGCTGGGGACAACGGTCGATGCGCACACCCCTTTCTTGACAGGCATCTTTTTGTTTTATATATATCAAGTCATGACAAAATAGGTCCTGGGAAACGCCTGGACGTTGGCCGATAACAGAGACGGTTGCCGCCTTCCCGCCCGGCACCTCGCCGACCACCCCGGTTTACCCGACCAATCAGAAACGCCCGGAGATAGATATGAAACTTAAAATTGGTCTTGCCGGATCCAGCCAGCTCAGCTTTCCGGGAGACAAACCCGCGCTTTTCAATGCCTCGGTTGAATACATGCAGGGGCTGGCCGCAAAGCTGGAATTCGACTTATGTGTTCATCAACCGACGATCGTGACACCGGAGGATGCCCGGGGTGCCCGCGCTTTTTTCGAGGCCGAAACAATTGACTTCCTGCTCCTGCAGTGCACCACTTTTTCGGCCGGCACGCTGGTCCCGGTGCTTTTTAAAAATGCGCCCTACCGGATAGGACTCTGGGGACTCAAAGAGCCGACCCGCGAAGGGGTCATGATGCTCAACTCATTTTGCAGCATCAACATGTATGCCGGAATCATTAAAACCTATCTGAAGGAATATGGGATTGCGGCCAAATGGTTTTTCGGTGATCCGGGCGACGCAACGCTCACCCGGCGGCTCGACGTAACCGTGTCTGCCTTGAGGGCCGTAAAAAAACTGTGCCACGCTCGAATTGCCTTGATCGGCGGCATCGCGCCCGGTTTCGACGACCTCTATTTTGATGAACGCAAGCTGGAAAAGCGTTTCCCCGGCCTGCATCTCAATCGGCTCCACGAGTTCGGCGAAATCAGTGCCTTGGCCGATTCCTACAATGACGAGGAGATTGCCGAAGATGTCCGCAAAATCACCGGCGATGCCCATCTGATCAACGAAAAATCAATAAACCAGATCGGACTCAACGCCCGCTTCCACCGAGCTTACCGGCAGCTTATCACTGAAAACGGTTATGACGCCTTGGCCGTCAGCTGCTGGCCGAAGTTTCAGCAGCAATACAATTACAGCGTCTGCTCAGTGGTCGGTATGCTCAATGATGAATTGGTTCCGGCAGCCTGTGAAGGGGACGTGTTCGGGGCCGTCAGCATGCTCATCCTGCAGACACTGGCCGGCCGCCCCACTACCCTGGTTGACCTGGTGGATTTCGACCAAGCGGACCAGTCGGTAGAAGTCTGGCACTGCGGGCCGTCGGCCAAGGAATTTGCCAGAGGCGAACAGTACGATTTAAGCGTCAATTACCACGGGCTGCCCCAGACGCCGGGCCAGGCGATCAACTCCTGCGGCGTCACCCGGGACATGGTTTTTGCCCCAGGAGCGGTCACGTCCCTGCGGCTTTCCGGGGAAGCCGATCGAATGTTCATTTTCAGCGGCCGCATCCCTGAAACCGACAAACCGAGTTTCCACGGCTGCCGGGGATGGGTGGGGGACATCGCTTTGAACGGCGAGAAAATCGCCCTGCCGGACTTTATCAACACCATTATGGTACAGGGGCTTTCCCATCACTATACCCTGGCATACGGCGACTACACCGACAAGGCCTGCGAATTGAGCGCCTGGCTGGGATTGTCCAAAATAGAAAAGATTCCATATCAAGATTACCTACAGACTCCGCTGGAATACTAACAATGGTTAAAAAAACCGTATCTTCGATATTAAATGACCTCCGGGCAAGAGGGAAAAGAAAGACGCTGCTCGGCATCGGGCCCGTCTCCGAGAACGTCATTCGAGCGGCTTTCCGCTCGGCAGCACGGCATAGATACCCGCCCATGTTCATCGCCAGCCGCAACCAGATAGATGCCGACGAGGCGGGCGGTGGTTACGTGCGCGGCTGGAACCAGAAAAGATTCCGCGAACACATGGCCGCAGCGGCCCAAAAAGAAAATTACGACGGCCCGTTTTATCTGTGCCGGGACCACGGCGGCCCCTGGCAGCGGGACGAGGAATACCGGCAGAAACTACCGTTGGAAAAGGCCCTGGCATTGGCATTTAAATCCTTCAAGGCCGATATCGACAACGGCTTCGACCTGTTGCATGTCGATCCGACTAAAAATCCCCACATATCCGGGCAATCGGATATGGATGCCATTTTGGGCCTCACCATCGACATCATCACCGAGCTGGAGGCCTACCGCAAGGACAGGGGCTTACCGGAAATCTCCTATGAGATCGGCACCGAGGAAACCGACGGCGGGTTGACCTCGAAAGAGGCTTTTGAAAGCTTCATCAAGAAATATATGGGTGCGGCCGAATCCGGCGGCCTGCCAAAACCGGCCTTTGTGGTGGGACAGACCGGAACCCTGACCCGGCTTATCGAAAATGTGGGCGATTTCGACCCGATTGCCGCCCAGGCGCTTTCGTCGGTATGTGACAAATACGAAACCGGACTCAAAGAGCACAACTGCGACTATCTTCCCGAGTCGCAGCTTTGTCTGCACACCGGCCTGGGCATACACGGCGCCAACGTCGCCCCGGAGTTTGGGGCTGTCGAGAGCACGGCCTATCTCAATCTGGCGGCGGTCGAGGCCAGGCTGGCGAACCGGCGCGATCTCAGCGCTTCCAGAACCTCACAGGTTCTCATCCGAAATGCCGTTGACAGCGGTAAATGGAAAAAGTGGTGGACCACCGACCGGACTGACTTGGGCCCTAAAATTGACGCACAAAACGCTGTGCTTATTGCCAAAATCAGCGGCCACTACACCCTGGATGCGGCCGATTTTATCGCCGAACGCGCCAAGATGTATGCAAACCTGGCTGATGCCGGAATCGACGGCGACGAGTATGTGGTGGAGTCGGTCAGGGCTTCCATCGACCGGTACGTCCGCAATTTCAATCTTCATAACACGTTATAGGTTTCAGGTGTCGGGCCTTCGCCGCGACGTAGTGGCTTCGGCCACGCAGGCGGGTGTCAGGCAACCGAAGTCCAAGATCCCGGCACTTGAATCCTTTGAAATGTCACAGCATGCGTTAACATCGACAATAAATTGTCCGGATGATGTCGCCGAACGCCTAAAAAGTGAAAAACACCACGTGGGGGCGTTGGGGCATCACCCAAAGGAAAATCACGGCATGAAAATCGGCGTGGATATGGGGGGCACCAAAATTGAAATCATCGCCCTGGATGACGCCGGGAGAATTCTTTACCGCCAACGGATCCGGACCCCGGCCCGCTACAGCGATACCCTTGACTGCCTAACCAATCTTGTTGACGGGGCCGAAGCGAGTTTAGGCCGGAAGGGAACCGTCGGCCTGGGCATGAAGGGCAGCATCGATGCCGAGGGACGCGCCAAAGTATCGGCGGACTGCATCAACGGCAGGCCATTTATCACGGATGTCGAAAACCGGCTGAGCCGCAAAATCCGATTCGCCAACGACGCCAACTGCTTTGCTCTGTCCGAAGCGATTGACGGCGCAGGTGCCGGGTGCGGAGTGGTTTTTGGAGTTATTCTGGGAACCGGCTGCGGCGGCGGTTTGGCCGTCAACGGTAAAATACTTCCAGGGGCCAACAGCATCGCCGGGGAGTGGGGACACAATCGGATGCCTTTTGCCACCGCCCAAGAGCTCGAGGAGTTGAGAAACTGTATCCAGTGTGGCGTCCCCGGCTGCATCGAGACCTACCTATGCGGAACCGCCTTCAAGGACCTCTTTGGTCCCTTTGCAGGCGGCCCCTCCAGCGGCCCGGATACCGAAAATTCACCGGCGGCCTCGGGCCCCCAGGACGAATACTGTGACAGGTTGGCCCGGGGGCTGAGTACGGTCATCAATATAGTGGATCCGGAGGTCATCGTCTTGGGCGGCGGTATCTCGAACAATCGGTTTATTTATGAGAAGACCCCGCAACTGCTGAAAAATTATGTTGTCGGAGGCGAATGCACAACCCCCGTATGCCAGGCCCTGCACGGCGATTCCAGCGGTGTCAGAGGGGCCGCCTGGCTGTGGTAGTGGCCAATAGTTAAGAGATTCCAGAAAATATGCTGGAGCGTCGGGCCGGGTATTTTAGTCGAACAGGGTCATGGAAGTTGATAAATTCCAAGCACCAAATAACAAAAAACAAATAATATCCAAATTCCAATATCCAATAATCGATAGTTTTAGCCATCGAACCGAGTTACAATCGGGTAGAGCTAATGCCGACGGCGAACAGAAGACATCGAATACAGTGGCCAGACCGAATTGATTTACATCGCAGAATTTGGAGATTGGTTTCGGAATTGAATATTGTGATTTGGTCCGCCGGAGGCGGATTTGTTATTTGGGATTTCAATAATTTCAATAGTCAACTGTTGATTACACTACTGGACACGTAAGCCGGATGCAGGCCAGAACATTCTCCCACAACGTCATGAAGCAGGCCAATGAGGTGGCCATCTTCGAGTGCGTGCGGCGCCACGGACCCTTGACTCGCCGCGAAGTGCAAAAAATTACCGATTTGAGCTGGGGGACCGTGTCCAAAGTCATGTCCGCCGGCATCCATTCGAAGCTGTTCGTCGAAGTGGTCAAAACCGTCACCAAGGCGGGACGCAGCCCGACATGTATCGATATCAACACCGAGCGGAACCTTATCCTGGCCCTCGACATCAATGTAGTGGGAATCAGCGCGGTGGTCGTCGATCTCAAAGGCGAAGTCAAGCAAATGGTCAGCGAGAATATCAAGTCCTTTGAGGCGGAGGATATTCTCAATCAAATCGATATGATGGTAGCCATGATACTGGGCAGCTACATAAATACCGACAGCACCGTCCTGGGCATCGGATCTGCCTTGCAGGGATCTGTGAATGTCGAAGCCGGGATATCCGTGTTTAATCCTCATTTCAAGAACTGGAAGAACATCCCCTTCAAAGAGCATCTGGAAGGAAAGTTTCACCTGCCGGTTTTTGTGGAGCACGATCCCAACTGCCTGGCCCTGTCCGAGCTGGTATTCGGCCGGCACGACAAGATCGACGACGCCGTGTTCATTCGCTATGGCATGGGAATCGGCATGAGCATCATCCAGGACGGACAAATCGTACGCGGCCGGGACGGCAACGCCGGCGAGATGGGGCACATGATCATGGTGGATGGCGGCGACACCTGCTACTGCGGCAATAAAGGCTGCCTCGAAACCCTCGCTTCGGCCACCAGCATAATCAGGGCCGCGGGTGACAAGTTTCTAAAGCCTAACGGTGGTTATTCCCTCAAGCGCCGCGAGGTGATCAAACGGCTGGCTCTGGAGGCCGAAAACGGAAATGCAGAAATCGCGACGCTATTCAAAAAGGCGGGAACATACATGGGACGCGGCATCGCCAACGTTGTCAATATCCTCAATCCGGATCAGGTCATTGTGTGCGGCATCATGACCCAGTACCGCCATCTGTATGCCGACGATCTGCTGGCCGCCGCGCGCGGCAGCATCTGGTCGGATTCCAGCTTGAATATCAGCTATTCGGTCGGCGGCCGCTACCAGGTAGCGGTGGGAGCGGCGGGCATACTGGTCAACAAGATTCTTTCCGGCCACCTCCAACTTCACTAGTGTCCTTCGTGTAATTTACAAAACTATATTAGGTTATTACGCCGTTCCAATTCCCGAACTGAATTGTTTAAATCCCAAGTCACAAAACTCAAATAACAAATCCGCCTCCGGCGGACCAAATCACAATAGTCAAATTCGAAACCGGTCCTCGAAATTAGCGAATCAGGCGAACTATATCAATTCGGTTAGACTTCGATAGAATTTGGCTCTCTGCAGAAGCCGGGTCCGAGGCACCAAGATGTTTTGGTGATTGAAAGTTGGAATTTGGTCCGCCGGAGGCGGATTTGTTATTTGGTGCTTGGGATTTATTGGATTAAAAGAGACTGAGTTGCTTAGAATGCCAGTTCGAATTTTATAATTTTTTTTGGGCACAGCACTAACCAATGTTATATTTATCCTCCGTAACCGTGAACACCCTGTCGAAGATCGCCATGGCCTCGTCAATGACTTCGATAGGCATATGCAGGGCCGGAATGAGGGAGATCCGGCTGGCGTAGTAGCCGCCGCGTTCGAAAATCAGTCCCTGCCGCACGGCTTCATCGCGCACAAAGGCAGCAACTTCAGCCGGCACCGGCTCTTTGGTCTGCCTGTTTTTTACCAGTTCGATGCCCGTATACACGCCGACATTGTCGATCCACCCGATGATCGGGTGCCGGTCCTGGAGCGCTTTGAGCCCTGCCAACAGGTGGGCCCCGGTTTGGTTGACTTTTTCCAGGCATTGCCGGCTGCTGACTTTGTCCAGAATATAGTTGGCTGTGGCGCAAGCCAGAACGTTGCCGGCCTGGGTGTTGATGTGGCTGGCCGGCCCCCAGGCGCTGAAGTATTCCGCCCGGCCGACGGCGGCTGAAATCGGCAGCCCGCCGCCCAGCGCCTTGGAGATGCAGATAATATCCGGCTCGATCCCGGAATGCTCGTAGGCCCACAGTTTTCCGCTTCTGCCCAACCCCGTCTGGATCTCGTCGACGATCATGATAAACCCGAATTTGTTGCAAATGCGCCGGATTTCGCCGAGATATTCGCGGGGAGGGACATAGTAGCCCGCCGAACTTTGAAACGGCTCCACCAAAACGGCGGCCACGTTGTTGCCGTCCACGCCGCTGGACATGACATTTTCACCCCCCTCGAGCAGGCGTTCGAAGGTTTTGAGGGTTTCCATTCCAAAACCCGGGAATTCGTCGTCCGGCTTGCGGTACTCATGGGGGAAATAGAAATATTCAACGGCTGCCGTGGGGGTTACCGGGTAAAAATATTGCCGCAACCCGCCTTTGCCCGAAAGGGCGGCCGTGCCGTAGGTAAAACCGTGGTAGTCGCCGTAAGGGGTGAGGATGTAAGGTTTGCCGGTAAAATAGCGCGCCGCCCGCACGGCCAGCTCGATTGCGTCCGAACCGGTGACCCCAAAGGCCACCTTGCTGTCGCCGCCGATGCCCGACAGCCGGCAGAGCTTCTCGCTCAATTTGACCCGCTCCGGGTGGGGAAAATCAAAATGGTGAATCAGCTTTTGTGACTGTTGTGCAATGATCTGGTTTATTTCCGGAATATTATGTCCGAACTGGGATACCGAAAGGCTGGAAAGCATGTCGATGTATTTTTTCCCGTCGGCGTCAAAAAGATATGAGCCGTCACCCCTTTCGATGATCGGGGGGACCTCACCGAACATTCCCCAGCCCACATTGCCGAAGGATTCGTACCTGGCGTATTTTTCAGCCAGGGCCTTGGTTTTCGGGCCGTAGGCCGACGTCTGCACCCGCTTCATAAAGTGGTCCCAACCCGGATTTGCTCTTTGCCATTGTTTGACGTTTTTACCCACGATGAATACCTCTTTTTATTCGTTTTCAATTTGCTGCCATTGAAAAGGGGTAGTGATGCCCTGGGCTGCGTGAATATTACCATCTGCGGCAGGCATGATCCAAAACCGTACGCGCAGCTCAGGACTCCAGGGACAGGGCCGTGTCTATCATTTCAGCCATAGTTTTCTTGGGTGAATAATCGATAAGTCGGGCGGCTTTTTCCCAGCTGATTTCGTAAGGTTCCAGTCCGGGGACCTCAACGCATTCACAGGCCACGCCCCTGGCCCGGGCGATTTTACCGGAATAATCGTGGTAGTTGAAGGGTTTGGGAGCGGATATATTGAAAATCTCACCCCTGGCCCGGGTGAAATTTTGCAGCCCCAGGAAAAAGCCGTCAGCGGTGTCATCCGGGTCGGCGATCTGGTCGACCACCGAATCTCCACTGGGATGGTGCGGGCAAAAAACGGCTTGGCGGTTGCTCATTTTGTCTTTTAACTCAGCCTGTCTTTCAGGTGAAAGGTCGCCCTCATAAAACTCATAGTCATACAGCCTTAGCAGTTCGTCGGCTTCCAGGGCCCAATTGATGCGGATGACGCTCCACGGCAGGTTGTAGCATTTCCCGTAATTGGCACACATCTGCTCTCCGAGGATTTTGGCAATCGCATAGAAGCGCCCGTCAGCCGGACGAAGTTCGATATCCTCGGCAATGGGCGCCTCGAAGGTCCGGGGCCCGGTGTTGTAAACCGCGTCGGTGCTGGCGAATAAAAAGAGGTCGAAACTATCCAGGCGGTTGGCGGCCTCGAGGAGATTGAAGGTGCCGGTGAGTATGTTCTCGTAAACCGCGGTGTTCTCTTTTTCAAAATTGAGCGGTGGCCACATGTCGAAAGAGGCGGCCAAATGACAGACCATATTGCATCCGGCCAGCGCCTCTTCCACAAATGCATTGTCCAGGATGTCGCCTTTAACAAGTTCGAGATCGCCTTGCGGGACACCGGCCGGCGAGTTGTTGTGTACCAGGGCCTTTACCCGATAGCCGTTTTCGAGCAGCATCGGCAGCACCCGTTTTCCGATACGTCCGGTGGTTCCCGTTAAAAATACGCTTTTACCCATTTGAATGCTCCACCCAGGCTGCGGTCCGCCGCGGCAGACCAGTGAAATGTAAGCAGCCGTGCAGATGGTATTTATACCTCTTTTCAAAAAAACGTTCTGAAATACTTGAAGGGGGGTACAAGCGGTTGTAGAAAAAAACGTTCAGATACGTTGGTATACGTTGATATACGTTGGTATACGTTTGGATAACGGAACGTTTTTTTCTACAACCGCTATAAACCGTCTGCACGGCGCTGGTGTTGAACTCCCAATACTATCGTGAAAACTTCATATGATTAACAATGGAAACCTAAACAGGTCGGCTTAATGGCCATAAATCCACTTCTGCATTGCGGGATCATTGACATTATCCGGAGTGAAAAACTCAAACCCGGGGGTTTGGTTTTTGGGCACTTCGGCGCCTTGATTGAAAAATTTATACCCCCACTCCACCGCCAGGGCACCCATTTCGGCGGGTTTCTGGGCTAGAATGAAATCGACCTGGCCGGCTTTGAGGGCATTGATGAGATCATCAGAAGCATCCCAGGCGGCAATGATCAGTTGTTCCCGTTTGCCGGCGTTCACCACGGCCTGATAGGCGCCCTGGGCGCTCCATATGTTCGTCCCGAAAACACCTCTCAAATCGGGGACGGCCTGGAGCTTGGTGAAGACTTGCTGCTGGGCTCTCTGCTGCTGCTCCAGGTTGTAGTCGACGCCGACGAATTCCATGCCGGGGTATTTGGAAAGCCCTTCTTTAAATCCCAGGTAGCGGTCGTTGTTGGAAGAAACATCGGGGCTGGTGCTGTTGCAGTAAAATTTGCCTTTGGCGCCCGACAACTCCGCCATTTTCTCGGCCACCCGCATACCGCCGAGCTTGTTGTCGGTGCCGATATAGGCCAGCGGGAAGCTGAACTCGCTTTTCTTGGAGTAGTCGCCGTCGCCGATGTAGGTATCGACCGTTATAATCTCGATGCCCATGTCGTAAACGCGTTTCAGCGGGGCGATCATCGCGTCGTTGGAAGTAGGCGCCACGATGAGCAGATCGACATCTCCCATGGCAACGGCGGCATCCATGATGGGGGTCTGAACCTCGGGCCCCCAGGCCTTGGGATATTCGGTAATCGTGAGGTTTACTCCCAGCTCCTGGGCTTTTTCCTTGGCGCCTTTGGCGATGGAAAAGTAAAATGGGTCGGTTTCACCGGGAACGAAGATAAAATTGTAGGGTCCTGCTTTCTTTTTGCCGGCGAAAGCCGTGGTTCCCATCAGCACCAGACTAAACGAGATAAACATGACAAGTAAAATTCGACTGATCTTCATAATCACCTCCATGCATTGGTTGAATGTTGTCAATAGGGTGGTGGCCCGGTTACACAGCTTAATAATATCATGTTATAACATAAAGAACCGAGACGTGAAGAATAGGTCTCATAATACTGCTTCATTTCTTGCTATGCAAGCATTTACGGGCTGAAATTAGAATATATTGAAGATCATGTCAACCCATTTAATCGCGTGGGTGAGGTTATGTATAAAGACTTGATAAAATTAGCGTTGACTTTGACCGGCTTCGCTTATAATATCCAGCGTTGTTTCCCGGCAACTCACCGACCAGTCCCAGGCTGAAACGTCAGATACGCCTGATAGGGTAATCAGCAGATTTTTACTACTACGAATGCGCTATTGGCACCGCGCGCAAGCGCGCCGGTCCTGCGCCGGGCGGTGCTGGCAGCCTTCTGAAAACGGAGACGCGATATAGAAGCAAACCAAAGGTGAAGGGACAAAAACCGTTATGGAAACCCACCTGATGAGTTTGGACCAGGATACCGGCCGCCAAAAGTTCATCAATTATTTCACCGGCAACTGGGTCTATGTCTTTATGCTTCTGGCGATCGCTGTTTTTTCCGTAACGGGCAAGGGATTTATCAACCTGGGCAACATCCAGAATATCATCCACCTGTCCACCATTTTAATAATCCTGGCCACGGCCGAGACGTTTGTGATCGTAACCGGTGGAATCGACCTTTCGGTCGGCATGATGTTGGGGCTGGCCTCGGTGACTGCAGCGAAAATCATGCAGATGATGTATGCGGCCCAGTATTCTCTGCCGCTGCTTATCGGCTGTGCCATTCTGGTGAGTCTGGTCCTGACTCTGATCCTCGGCACCGTCAGCGGCCTGCTGGTGGCCTACTACAACCTGCCGCCGTTTATCGCCACCCTGGGCATGTGGGGGGTGGCCAACGGCCTGGCCCTGAAAATATCCGACGGATATCCGATTTCCTTTCTTCCGCCCCAGCTGGCCGTCATCGGCAACAGTTTTTTCTTTTACTACCGGGCCGACAAAGGCCTGTCGTTTCTGGTTCCGCCCGAGGGCCTCAGCCGCCAATCGGCGGACCTGGTCAAACTCATCCCGACTTCGATTGTCTATGTCGGCGTGATTCTGGCGGTTACCATCTATATTCTCAACAGGACCCGATTCGGACGGCACGTCTTTGCCATTGGCGGCAATGTGGAGGCCGCCAAGCGCGTGGGTGTCAACCTGAAAAACCGCTACATCAAAATATATGCGCTTTCCGGCCTTTTGGCCGGTCTGGCCGGTGTTTTCGACCTTTTTCAGGTCGGCGTAGGAAATTTCACCCGCTTCAGCGCCATGTATGAACTTTTTGCCATCGCCGGCGTCATTATCGGCGGAGCCAGCCTGATGGGGGGAAGGGGCAAGATCATCAATTCGGTGGCCGGAGTGCTGCTCATCGGCATTCTCGAAAGCGGTCTTTTGGCCTCCGGGGTGGAGCCGTATTTCCGGTTCATCGCTGTGGGTGTCCTGATGCTGGTCGCCGTGATCATGGACAACGTGTTTCCCGACAGAAACTAATGAACATTGAACATCGAACGTCCAACATCGAACATCGAATAATGTATTCTGTCTATAAAAAAAGCTTGAGCGGCCTGTCGGGTCGTAGCCGTAGGCGAGGACTGAAGCGATTCCTTCCTTCGAAATTCGTTATTCGACACTTGTCCGCCGGAGGAGGATTCTGCGGTTCTGCGGTTTGCTTTTTAACTTAATGTAGTTTCATATAAGCGCGGCCGCTGGCCAAAAAAACGACCAGTCTGATCAAAGAAGAAACTGATTATTTTCACGCAAAGACGCCAAGGCGCCACGATAAATTATAATATTTGCTATTTCCTTTGAGTCTTTGCGTCTTTGCGGCTTTGCGTGAGATAGATTTTTCGTAGTTTCAGACGAGGTTTCAGTGTTCGGCACCGCCACCCTGACACCTGAAACCATCAGCTGCCTATAGCATGGTGTCAGAAAAAATGGCCTAAAGGCCTAAAGGATCGCAATGGAAAGTGGGTTGACAATATCCTACCGTGGCAAGGATTTTTTAAACACCATCGGGCGCAATTGGGCCATCATCTTCCTTGCTCTGGAAGTGTTGTTTTTCAGCTTGGCGGCCAGGCGGTTTTTCAGCTTTGCCATTTTTCAAATCATTCTTTTATACGGTGTGCCGCTGTTCTTGCTGGCCGTAGCCCAGACGATGGTGATCATTACCGGCGGCATCGATTTGTCCATCGGTTTTGTTCTCGGGCTGGCCTCGGTGGTTTGCTCCAAAACCATTGTTGTCCTTGCCGGGGCCGGCATTCCACCCGGAGCCGCCATTGCAGTCGGCGTCGTGTTTACGCTGGTTTCCTGCTCGATTCCGGAGGTGATCAACGGCCTGATGATTTCGCGCTTCAAGGTCCCCCCGCTGATTGCGACCTTTGCCATGTTCGGCATCGCCCACGGGGTGGCCGAGTTGATTTTGGGGGGCGTATGGGTCAAAAACATGCCGCACCTGGCCAATAAAATCGGCAACAGCTACCTGCTGTACTTCGTGCCGGACCACAACCAGATTTCTTTTCTCGTAAAACCGGTCGTCGAACGGGGCACTGAGATCGTGAGCGTGATCCCCAATGTCACCATTGCCGCGTTTATGGTCATCCTGATATTCAATTTTAAACTCAACCATACGAGATTCGGCCGGTACACCTACGCCATCGGGGGCAGTGCCACTTCGGCCATTAGGGCCGGCGTGGACAACGGCCTGCATCTGATCAAGGTTTACTCGGCCTCCGCCTTTCTGGCTGCGGTCGGGGGCGTGCTCTATTCCCTGATGTTCGTCACCGGCAAAGGCGACGCCGGCACGGCCTTTTTACTGGATGCCATTGTGGCGGTGGTAATCGGCGGCGCGAGTCTCATGGGCGGCAAGGGCACGATTCGTGGATCCATCACCGGCTGCTTCATTCTCATTGTTCTGGAAAACGGATTGAGAATGTTGGGTGTCTCAACATTCGACAAATATATCGCCGTCGGGATCATTCTGGTGATCGCCGTGCTGATAGACAAAGTAACCGTCCAGGAAGAGGCCTGATCTTAAGAGGAGAAGATCATGACAGATATTATTCTTGAAGCCCGCCGTATGGTCAAACAGTTCGGCGGCCTGGTGGCTGTAAACGATGTTGATCTGGAGCTGCGCCCGGGCGAAGTGCTGTGCCTGCTGGGAGACAACGGTGCGGGCAAGTCGACCCTGATCAAATGCATTTCCGGGGTGTACAAGGCCGATGCCGGGGAGGTTTACTGGGAGGGCAAAAAGGTGCGCATCAACAGCCCTGCGGATATGCTCAAGTATGGCCTCGAGACCATCTATCAGGACCTTTCCCTGGCAGGCAACCTGGACGTTCCCGCCAATATTTTTCTGGGCCGGGAAAAAGAAAAAAAGAAGTACGGTTTTATCAAGGTGCTGGACAACGACTACATGTACAAGAAGTCGCGCAAGATTCTGGACAACCTCGATATCGAGGTGCCCAAGCTGCGAATCGGCGTATCGAAGCTTTCCGGCGGCCAGCAGCAGGCGGTGGCGACGTCCCGTTCGATTTACTGGAACGCCAAGGTGCTGATCATGGACGAACTGACAGCCGGTCTGGCGGTGGCCGAGCAGCAAAAGGTGCTCAGCCTGGTCAACCGGCTCAAGGATGACGGCATCGGGATCATTTATATCACCCACCAGATGCGCGACGTGTTCCTGGTGGCCGACCGGATAATGGTATTACGCCGGGGAGAAAAAGTCGGTGAACGGCTGGTAGACGAAACGACGCCTGAAGAAATTGTGGGCCTGATCACCGGCGCAGACACGGTCGGTGGCGTCGACCATGAGTTTAAAAACTATTGAGCCGACTCAAAATCCACCTGCGCTTTGGCGGCAACCAAAAATTGCTGCATTTCCCGGCGGCTGATTTTTCCCATGACATAGTCGGGCTTGAAGGGGCTGCCATCTTCCCAGATCCAATCCTTGTTTTTGAAGGCTGTGACCAGGACGAAAAAAATCCCCAGTCGGGAGCAGGCACCGTCGGCGACTTCGTTGTCGCCGAACATGGCCGTTTCCTTCCCCCGAACCTCGAGGCGATCGAGCACTTCCCGGAATGTGCGGGGATCCGGTTTTTCAGCGCCGATTCCTTCCGAGACGACGATGGTGTCGAAAAAATGCGCCAGGCCTGTCTTTTCCATGTAGGCATCCACCCGCTGCACCCGCTCGTTGGACAGCAGTGCCAGGCGGATGCCGTTGTCCTTCAATAGCTGCAGCGCCGCCACCACGTCCGGGTCCGGGTAAAATTTTCCGATCAGTATCTCTCTGTATTTCTCCAGAGCGTCCCGGGGGGAGACGGCTTCAACCGCCAGGGCTTTGAAGGTCTGTTCGAAAAAATCGGGCTCACCGAAGGTGTGGCTGATAAAGGGCCGGTTCATGGCGTAATTGAACCGCCGGTAGGTGTCGGCGAACACTTCCGGCGAGTCGATCCTCGCCGTGGTACACAGCCAGTTTCCCAGCTCCAGGGAAACCGCCTCAACCAGCAGGGTGTCGTTGACCAGGGTGTTGCCCAGGTCGAACACGCAGGCTTTTATGGGCCTTTTTTTTGAAGTAATCATCGGTTTCCTGTTTTCGTGACAAGCTGGTTGTTCAAATTGTCGCGGTAGCACTTCGGGTAAAGATTATTTGCTAATGTTTAATAGTTTAGAAGGCATAAAATATAAGTAGAACAAAATGACACAGTCAGAGAATTCTAATAACGATCAACCAACAACGACCCATCGAACGCTTTTTGCCCGGTTAAGGTATTCGTTCCCAAGCCACATGTCAACCGCCGGATGGACGGCATCGGGGTAGGCCAAATAGTAATTGAATTTTAGACGCATTTTTGAAATGATGCCACGTGTGGTGGAATTAAATGTTTTGCGGGCCGGTTAATTCCTAACTGCGGTTTACGGGGGTTGGCCGGCGCGGGAAGTATTTCAAACGTTTACAAGGGGAAGGGGGTTGCCATGAAAATTGGACTCATTGGTGCCGGCAGAATCGGCAAATTGCATGGTGAGGTGCTGACCTACCGCATTCCGGAAACCGAGATCAAAACGGTCGCTGAAATTTATGCCGAAACGGTCAAAGATTGGGTCAAGCAGCTGCGCATACCCAATCTTACCACCGACTACGCCGAGGTCTTAAACGACCCGGAAATCGAAGCGGTCCTGATCTGCTCGTCAACGGATACCCACGCCCACCTGATCGTGGAAGCCGCCGGTGCCGGCAAGCACATCTTCTGCGAAAAACCCATCGATTTCGACATCGGCCGGATCAACGAGGCCCTCGATGCCGTAAACGCGGCCGGGGTCAAATTGCAGATCGGATTCAACCGGCGCTTTGACCACAATTTCAAGAAGGTCCGCGATGTCGTCGCCACCGGCGGTGTCGGTGACGTCCACATTGTGCGGATCACGTCCCGTGACCCAGCGCCTCCGCCCCTGGAGTATGTGAAAGTGTCCGGAGGCCTTTTTCTGGACATGACCATCCACGACTTCGACATGGCGCGGTACCTGTCCATGAGCGAGGTAGAGGAAGTCTACGCCCAGGGGGCCGTTCTGGTCGATCCGGCCATCGGCCAAGCCGGGGATGTGGACACGGCCATCGTGACCCTTAAATTTGAAAACGGCGCGCTGGGTGTCATCGACAACAGCCGCCAGGCGGTCTACGGATACGATCAGCGGGTGGAAGTATTCGGCACCAATGGATGTGTGGCGGTCGAAAACGATTTGCCCAATTCGGCCCGGATCAGCACTGCCGACGGGGTCTTGGGTGAAAAACCGCTCTATTTTTTCCTGGAGAGATACCAGGATTCATACATCGAGGAAATCAAAGCCTTTGTCGGCGCTGTGCGCAGCGACGAGCCCCCGCCGGTCACCGGCAACGACGGCCTGCAGCCGGTTCTCATCGGCCTGGCGGCGCTGAAGTCCTGCCGGGAGAACCGACCGGTCAAGATCGAAGAGATTGCCGGTTCGGCTTAATAACTACTTTTTACAGCTAGAAAAACAGGCTCACGGAAGCTATATTACAGGCGCCTGGGTAGTGCCTAATTGCCTATTAGGATTTTATCTATAAAAGTTAGCCAAAATACCAACCGCACAGAGTGGGCGGCTATTTTCAATTAAAATGTGATTCTTTGTGAGGAGGACCAATTGAGCAGCAATCCCGTAATAGAGGCACTCGGAAGGCGTCTGCGATTGGCCGTCATCGGAGGGGGGCCCGGATCGTTTATCGGCGGCATGCATCGCATGGCGGCAAGAATCGACGACTGCTACGAACTGGTTGCCGGGGTGCTGTCTTCCGATCCGGAGCGTGCAGTTGCCCGGGCCAGAGAAATCGGCCTGCCCCAAGAACGGGGATATCCTGAGGTTGCCCGCATGCTCGACGCCGAGAAACAGAAAGAAGACGGCGCCGATGTGGTTGCCATTATGACGCCCAATGACAGTCACTTCGAATACGCTGCGGCGGCCCTCGAGCATGGCTTGGATGTCATCTGCGACAAACCGATGACCAACACCGTCGCAGAAGCGCAGGCCCTCCATGACAAAGTCGTCCAAAGCAAGAGAATATTCTGTCTGACTCACAACTATACCGGCTACCCCATGACCCGGCAGGCCCGCGCCATGGTCGCGGGCGGCGAACTGGGGATCATACGGCTGGTCCAGGTTGAATACGTGCAGGGCGGCAAGGCCGATGAGAGCCAACCCGACCCGCCGGCCGGTCCACGTTCCTGGCGCTTCGACCCGGATAAAGGCGGGCCCTCTCTGGTAATGGGCGATATCGGATCCCATGCCCACAACCTCCTGCGATTTGTCGGCGGCCTGGAAATAACCGAGGTCTGTGCCGAAAGGGGAGCGATCGTCCCGGGAAGAAAGGTCGACGACTACGCCGGTGCCCTGCTGCGTCTGGAAAACGGCGCCCGGGGAAGTTTCTGGGTTACCCAGGCCGCCGCCGGAGTTGAAAACAGCCTGAAGATTCGAGTCTGCGGCACCAAGGGCTCCCTTGAATGGCACCAGGAGACCCCGCAAATCCTGACCTTCAAACCCCTGGGGTCGCCGGCCCAGACCAGAACGTCCAACGGACCGGAAACCCTCCCGCTGGCAGCCGGGTCTCATCGGATGGTCGCCGGTCACCCGGAAGGATTCGCCGACGGATTTGCCAATATCTACAAGGATGCGGCCGAAGCCATCGCCTGCAGAATCGCCGGCAAAGAGACCGATCCGCTGGCCCTGCATTTTCCCACTTCCGCCGACGGTCTGGCCGGCGTACGTTTTATCGAGGCCGTGATCCGATCGAGCGACAATGGAAGCAGCTGGGAAAAGGTGTTTTGATAGGCACCCTTGCATATCTGCAGCACTGTTTTAGCTTGTAAGTATATTTTCTATCCGGCAAGGCCACCCTACCAGGCCGCACATGTCCGAAAATCCCGTCCCCGGTCGAATCCGGTGCGCCTGCCCCCGATCACAATCACATCCAACACCTGTCGACACAGGTCCCATCTTAAACAGGAGACAAACCATGAGCCAGCGAGCCGAAGAACTATCCAAACGAATCGAAGCATTCAAAGACGACGTCATCGCGTTTGTAACCGCGTTGTCCGACGAAGAATGGAACGCCCAATGCGAGTGGGAAGAATGGACCGCGGGTATGACTGCACGCCACGTCGGCGCGGGGCACTTCAGAATTTTCGAGATGGCCGGCATGATCCTCGACGGCAAGGATCTACCACCGTGGACCATCGAAGAGATCAACGCGATGTCCGACAAGGAATCCCGCGCCCATGCGGACTGCACCAAGGATGAAGCCCTGAATGCCCTGCGGGAAAACGGAGCCGAACTGGCCGCATTCGTTAGCAAACTGAGTGATGAGGAACTCGACCGCACGGGCAGCATGCCGGCCTTTGGCGGGGACGCGAGCGTCAACCAGGTGATCGAGTTCGTCATTTTCCAATCGGCCCAGGAGCACCTGGACAGCATGAAGGCCGCCGTCGGCAAATAGGCCGCCCGATTATTCCCCTCACAATCCAAACAAGCCCTCAAATTGGGGGACATTTACAACACGTACAAACTAAAATTGCGCCTCAAAGCCTTTTAGGTTATGCGTTTTGTAGAATGCTCCCCAATACTCTCGATATTCCGATATCTCAAACTTCATTTCAAAAAGGAATCCTTTAAAAAAACTTCATAATCGGGCAGCCGGAGGTTTCTCTCCTCCGGCCCCCACACCACCTAGCAAGCGGGTCCACACTACGCGGTTCCCAAACAACTTCGAGCCGTACCTGGATAACGTATAACCGACAGAATTTTGATAAGAAAGGAGCAACTGCAGCCTTGCACCTGGCGGGGCTTTGTTGGGCGGTCATAATGCATTGGGCTTAAAATAACATATTGACATACGGATTCCTGTAGTTTATATTTCGTAGTGTAAACTACAACGGATGGGGGCGGAATCATGAAAGCAACTGCAAAAGATCTAAGGTTCCATTCAAAGGAACTGCTCGATACTGTCAGCAGGGGTGAGGAAGTCATAATAACCTTTCGTGGCAAGCCTTGCGCCAAACTTATTCCTTACCGTGACAAAAGGAAGGCAAGCGCAGAGAACGAATTGTTTGGAATCTGGAAAGATAACGATAGAATACAGGATGTTGATGGATATGTCAGGGGATTAAGAAAAGGAAGATACTAAATGGTTATCGATACCGATGTTCTCATCTGGTACATGAAAGGGAATGAAAGGGCGCAAAGAGCTATTGAGAATTCAACAAATTTCTTCATTTCTGTCGTTACTTATATGGAATTGGTCCAAGGCATGAGAAATAAGAATGAGCTTAGCAATTTTCGTAAAGCTCTGCATGGCTGGAACTCGGAAATTCTCTATATTTCTGAAGAGATATCCATTAAAGCGATGTTCTTCGTCGAACAACATTATTTAAGCCATTCTATTCAACTTGCAGATGCTTTGATTGGTGCTACGGCAATTGCATATGGGCTTCCAATTCTTACGGGGAATGACAAACATTATAAAATATTTAAAGACGCTCAAATCAAAAAATTCCGACCTTAGTCGTCTAAAACCTCAGCGAATCGGGAAACCGGGGGTCATTCACCCGTCGCCCCCACACCGCCTAGCATCCGCCCCAGGCGGACTAGGCCGCTTTCAAAGTTCATCGAGCCTTGGCTGGATAAAGCATTTATTCGTGAGCTGCTCAAAACTCATCCAAAGGGGACGTTTTCATGGATTCTGCGAAAGCGAGACTGAAATCCTTGGCCGTAAATCTCGGTGCCGACTTGGTTGGCGTAACCACCAGGGGCATCCTCGCAGACGGACCGCCCTCGGCCGATCCGCGTTACCTCCTGCCATCCGCAAACTCGGTTATTTCTTTCGCGCTTGCGCTGGATCGAGATATGGTAAAGGCCTTCATCAGTAAAAAGGAGTGGCGGCCCCATTGCAGCAACCGCAAAACGATTGCTCAAAAACTTTATGCCATCGGCGATAGGCTAGTCGATCAGCTCAGAGCGGAAGGACACGAAGCTGTCAACGTAGACCTCAACAATAATTATCGACCCGAGGAAGCCGCCCGTGACGTTACCGAAATGACCGAATTTCATCCTGAATTTTCTCACCGCTATGCGGCCCTCGCAGCAGGCATCGGGCGCTTGGGCTGGAGCGGCAATTTGCTGACCAGGAAATATGGCGCCCAGGTTGAGCTTGGCAGCGTTTTGACCTCCGCCTCATTGGCGCCGGATACACCCATTCCGGATAATGAACATCCCTGCGATAAATGCAGAATGTGCAGCCTGGTCTGCCCGGTGGAAATGATTCAATCCAAAGCCTCGACTCAAGTTGCCGTCGCCGGAGTTACTGAAATTATATCCCGCAAACGACCTAACACCTGCTGCTGGATCGGCTGCACCGGCTATGAGGGCTTGGCTGCTTGCCGGACCTGGTCCAACTGGAGCCCCTACCGCCTCGGCTACCCGCTGCCCGAAGATAAGCGGGAACTTGATGCACTGTGCATCGGCCTGCAGAAGAAAGATCCTCAGATGCAGGCAGCCGACAACAGCTTCACCAACTACCGTCAGGCGGTTTTCGATCCTGACTGGTTTTACTACACCGTTTGCGGTTTCTGCCGGAACGTCTGCACGCCCCGCCGTGAGGACCGAATCGCCAACCGCAGGCTGATCATCAATTCGGGCACTGCCGCCCTGAAGCTGGACGGCTCCCATGTGGTGGCCGACGAAAATGCTGTGGAGGTGCAAACTCCCTTTGGCCTGAACGTGGTCGTAGCAAGCGAGGATCCATCGCATGAATGGCCAAAAACTCGAATATGGCCGGGCCAATTCCCGCTGGACCGCGAGGTGATCGAGTACCTGGGCCGTCGTCATGTTATTTCTAAGGACATATAAGGGGGCGCTGCGGTTTAACGGGTTGGGTGACGTTTGATATGATAAAGACACACCATCAAACCACGAAACCCTGAGGGTAAAAAAGACATACGACGAAAGCCGGCGATTACGTAAATAGCGTTGACGCTTTTTTGAAGGACATCCCGGAAGAATTACGACCGGCTGTGAAGGGATCTGCAAAAGAGCACAGCAAGAAAAAGTGAAATGAAAAATCTACTGACCACCGAATCGATTTCCAGGCAAGATCTCGAGTCGATATTCAGGCAGGTCGCCAATCAGAATACTTTGGATGCGCGTAGACCCGGGGCCTGCTCGTTTCAGGGTGCGGGGACCAGAACCCGCACGACTTTCATCCAGGCCCTTGTTCAGCTCGACCTGGACTACATCGATCTGCCGGTGTTCCTGGATACGAATGAAAATCCGCGTGATCTGGCAGGATATCTCGATGTCTACTACGATCTTTACATCATCCGCTATCGCGACCATACCCGATTGACCGAGTTTGCCGGGCATTCCCAACGCCCCGTCATAAACGCCATGTCCTCGCTCGAGCACCCCTGCGAAGCCATTGCGGACGCCTACTGGTTCGACAGCACCCAAAGACCGCTGGATGGCGCCAGGATTGTCCTGTGGGGGCCGACCACAAACGTATTACGCAGCTGGCAAAATGTGGCCTCCGCCGCCGGCGCCAGGGTGCATGCCGTAGCAGAAGCCGGCGATCTGCCCGATGCGGCAGATCTGGTGGTCACCGATGGCTGGCCTGAGCTTCAGTCGGACAGATCGCCCCAGGGCCTGGCACTTGATCATCTGGAGGTAATGGGCGATCCCGTGCTGCTGCCGACGCCGCCATTCACGGTTGGCAAAGAGCTTTTGTTTGATCCGGTGGCCTATCCCAAGTTTGCCGGCTATTCGCAGAAGGCTTGTCTGCTCGATGTGCAGAAGGCCATTATTCAATTTCTTCTTAACACCCATAAAAGTTGAGCCATGAAACCAGTCGATCTCATAGAACACCCGGAGGGCGGGCGCTTCCGCGAGGTATTCAGATCCGCCCAAACCGTCACCACCCAGGACGGCAACACAAGATCGGCCCTGACCCACATTTACTTCTCCCTGAAGCCAGGTGAATTCAGCCGCTTTCACCGGGTGGCTGCAGATGAAATCTGGAACCTGTACCGGGGAGCGGGGATCAACCTGTTCACCTGGGATGGTACCCAAAAACCCCCTGAATGCACCACCCTGGCGGCCGACCGCAATCGCTTCTGCCATGTCGTGCCCGCCGGCATGTGGCAGGCGGCAGCGCCGGTTTCAGGAACGGTCCTGGTGGGCTGCTCGGTGGCACCCGGCTTTGAATTTTCAGATTTCACCCTAATGGATCCGGACTCGGAGGATGCAAACCTGCTTATCACTGTATCCCCCGAGATGGCCAGATACACCATTTCTTAAGGTGCATATCAAGCTGGCTGATCTGGCCGCAATTTAAAGGTTACGGCAGGCGGGGCGGCCAGGCGTCGCTGAACCTCAACGGCAAGGAAGTGAAATGGGTAAAACGAGAATAAGAGCGCTAATTTTAGATTATGGCGGTGTGATCAGCAAGCCGCAAAGCTCTGAGAGTGTGAACAACATGCTTAAAATCCTGGGGCGGGACGATAACGATGTCAGGGATGTATACCGAAGCCAAAGAGAAAATTATGACAATGGCCAACTATCGGGGGTCGAATATTGGCACAATATAATTCAAACCCTCGGTCTCGAACTGAACGAATCCCAAATCTCTAATCTTATTCGAGAGGACATCAAGAGTTGGATCCAAATCAATGATTCGATGATCGGGTTCATAAAAGAAAGCAGGGAAAAGCTACACACGTTAGCCATTATTTCCAATATGACCAGAGACACCCTGGCATATATGAAAAAACACTTTCAATGGCTTGAGCTTTTTGACGAATTAACTTATTCCTGTGATATTGGGGTAAACAAACCAGATAAGCGCATATATGAAGCTTGTCTCTGCAGGCTTGAATTACCTCCCAGGGAGTGTCTTTTCGTGGATGATTCCGCAGAAAATGTATATGGTGCAATAAAATCCGGCATGGAAGCGATACATTTCAAATCATTTTTTCAGTTTCGACAAGAATTGGAAAAAAATTTCCGTTTATGCCAGTGATCAAATGGAATGTTTCACCGCATTTACTTTGCGAGATGAACAAGGTAGAAAACAAAAAATAACCGGCGCAAGATAATAAATCTATCTAAAAAGTGAATGCATGACGTTAGGTTAATCTTTAAAATTCGGAGGAATTGGTGTGAAGACATTTCGTTTAATACCCAGTACGTCCACCGTCATCCTGATCTCGTTGACGTTAATTCTTTGGGTCTATCATGGGCATGCCGCCAACGACGGCGGCCAACCAATCTATTACACGTTGTTGAAAGGCACGATAAATGACAAGCTGGCCGACGATTTCGACGGCGTTTTGAAAGAAGCCGAGAAGGCCGGGGCCAAAGCCCTTATCCTGGAAATCGATACCTTCGGCGGTCGGCTGGACGCCGCCGTGCGAATAAAAGACCTATTGGTCGACACGGGGTTAATCACCATCGCCTACGTCAATAAAAAGGCAATCTCCGCCGGGGCTCTAGTTTCGCTGGCCACAAAACATATCGTTATGGCCCCGGGAAGTACCATCGGGGCTGCCACACCGGTAAAACTAACCCACTGGGAAGAAAAGCCGGCCAGTGAAAAAGTTATTTCCTACTTCAGCAAAGAGATGAAAACAACGGCAGAAGTCGGCAGCCACCCCGGAAATATCGCGGCGGCGATGGTCGATCCCGATCTTCAGATTGCAGGGGTCGTGGAAAAAGGAAAACTTCTGACCTTGACTACCAAAGAAGCGATAGGTTTGGAAGTAGCCGAACACGAAGTCAACAATCTGGAGGAAATTTATCAAAAGTATCAGCTTGAAGGGTTATTGGTGGAAAATCGCCCGATCCCCTGGACGGAAAAAGTGGCCGAATTGATGCCCGATCAGAAAACCATATTCGACCCAACATTGCTTTGGTTTCTGCTGGGCCTGGCGCTGATATTTCTTGAATTTGCGGTACCGGGAGTCATCCTGGTTTTCTTCGGAATCGGTGCCTGGGCTGCAGCGGTCACAACCTACCTGGGTTTGACCGCCTCTTTTCAATATCAGCTGGTGACATTTGCACTGGTTTCCATTGCGCTGCTGGTGGTCCTCAGAAAATGGATTAAAGGCAGATTTTACGGACACGTGGCCAATGTTCAGGATCTTAGCAAAAACATCGACGAATTTACGGGCCAAAGCGTCGTCGTCCTGCAGGACATAATTCCGGACAAAAGGGATGGCGCGGTTGAATTCAAGGGGGCAAGATGGCGTGCGGTCTCTGACGAGCATATAAAAAATGGCGAAATAGCCATTATAACCGGCGTCGATGGCATCATTTTAAAAGTTGGAAAGAAACAGGAGGGATAAAATGGCAAATATCGGGACCATGTTAAATATCGGCACCATTGTAACCATCGGAATTGTTGTATTAATAGTCGTTGCAATTATAAAGTCCGCGCGAATCGTGCCGCAAAAATCGGCCTTTATCGTCGAGCGGTTGGGGAAATACGCCAAGACACTGGATGCCGGATTTCATATCCTGTTTCCTTTCATCGAACGGGTTGCATATAAGCATTCTTTAAAAGAGGTCGCCGTAGACGTGCCCTCGCAGAGCTGCATTACCAGGGACAACATTGCCGTGGAAGTGGACGGGGTTTTATATTTGCAGGTGATGGATCCGGTCAAAGCGAGCTATGGAATCGAAAACTACATGTTTGCTTCAACCCAGCTGGCCCAGACAACCATGCGGTCTGAAATTGGAAAACTCGAACTGGACCGCACTTTTGAAGAACGCGAAAACATAAACGGCGCAATCATAGAGGCGGTGGATAAAGCCTCCGATCCGTGGGGAGTAAAGATAACGCGCTACGAAATAAAAAATATTGAGCCCCCCAATAGCGTTAAAGACGCATTGGAAAAACAAATGCGAGCCGAACGTGAAAAACGGGCGGCCATAGCTGAATCCGAGGGTCAGCGTCAGGCTATGATAAACGTCGCCGAGGGCGACAAGCAGGAAGCCATAAAGCGGTCCGAAGGCGAAAAAATGAAACGGATAAATGAGGCCGAGGGTCGCGCCCAGGAAATCGAATTGATTGCCGTTGCAACTGCAGAAGGCATCCGCAAAATCGCTGAATCAATCCAAGCTCCGGGTGGAGAAAGCGCCGTCAACCTGCGGGTCGCCGAACAGTACATCAGGGAATTCGGCAACCTGGCCAAAGAGAACAACGCCGTAATTATCCCATCGAATCTCAGTGATATCGGCGGCATGGTCGCTTCTGTGACCAGCTTGCTTAAATCTTCCGCCCTCGGCTCAGATAAGCCGGCCGATCTGGACCCGCAAGATACTTAATTCAAGTCTATCGTAAGACCGAATGATATTGCCAAAACGGGAGGAGCAAACCGTGGGTCATACAGAACGTCTAAACCTTGAAATCTCAAAGGCGTTTAACAACCTGTCCACCCCGCTGATTGCCGATGCCTGTCTTCGCCACAAACTGGCTGTAAGGGTTGCCCCCGCCGGAATCCGTGCCTTGATTCCGCACGGCTGCGCGGCCGGAAGGGTCCTGCCGGCCCGGCATTTTGGAAGTGTCGATGTATTCCTCGAGGCGATGGGAAAAGCGGCACCCGATGATGTGCTTGTCATCGACAATCAGGGAAGACCGGATGAAGGCTGCATCGGGGATCTTATCTCGCTGGAGGCCAAAACCTGGGGGCTGAAAGGTATCGTGGTCTGGGGTTTCCACCGCGACACAGCGGAGCTGCTGCAGATCGGCTTGCCGGTCTTTTCTTATGGCTCCTGTCCGGTTGGCCCTCAAAGGTTGGATGAACGTGAACCCGATGCCCTCACAAGTGCGCACCTGGGGGAAATTACGGTCCACAAAGAGGACATCGTGTTCGCGGATGCAGACGGCGTCCTGTTCATCCCTGCCGGGCATGCCGGTGAGGTCATTACAACGGCCCGGCAAATCCGGCAGACCGAACGGCGACAAGCCGAAGATTTGCAGGCCGGCCGAAAACTGCACGAGCAGCTGAAATTCGACGAATACGCCGCGGAGCGCTCCAGCGACCCGGCGTATTCATTTCGCCAACATTTGCGGAAGATAGGTGGTGCTGTTGAGGAATGAGAAAGCCATACTTGTAATAACATTAGCCTTGTTTCTGAGCAGCTGTTCGACAGCAGGTGGGGCTCGGACGAAGGCCGCCCAACCAGACAGCATCCCATCCGGGAATCATTCTTTTTCGCTAACGGTTGATGGGCTTTCTAGAAGCTATTATGTCTATGTTCCGACCGGCTATGGTCGAAAAAAGGCTTTGCCGGTAGTGTTGGTGTTTCATGGCGGGGGTGGCACTGCAAGGGCGGTCCGGTGGGAGACCGGATGGGCACAAAAGGCCGAGAAAGAAGAATTTCTGGCCGTGTTCCCTGAGGGATCACGCCCGGATCCCGCCGAACGTGCCCGCTTCGCCTTAAATCCGCAAACCTGGAATGACGGTTCCAATCGGCCCAATGTCGGCGCTGTGGCACGCAAGGTTGATGATGTAAAGTTTGTGCGCATAATGATTCACGACCTGGAGTCCCGGTTCAAAGTGGATAAAAAACGGATCTACGCCACCGGCTTTTCCAACGGGGCGTCGATGACATTTCGATTGGGTCGCGAGCTCGCCCGAAATCTAGCCGCCATCGCGCCCGTTGCCGGCAGTGATTGGTCGCAGCGCACATCCATCGAACGCCCCGTCCCCCTAATGTACATCACCGGTACGGCTGATCCGCTAAATCCCATCGCAGGCGGTGCGATTCAGATCGGAACCAAAAAAATGGGAAACAAACCGCCGGTGCATCGCTTCATCGATAGCTGGGTGCAAATGCTGAATTGTCCGCCGGAACCTCGAATCGTCATCGACAGCAACGGTGTGAAAGCATTGGCATACGGTCCTGGAAGCGGTAATGCTGAGGTGGTGTTCTACACAATCGGAGGCCATGGACATTCCTGGCCGGGTGGAAGAAACCTGCTGCCTGAAAGACTCGTCGGCAAGAGCTCCAATGCTGTCAAGGCGACAGACGTGATTTGGGCTTTTTTCAGTAATAAAAAAAACGATGCGTTCTTGAACATATCACCATGATTCTCAGCCCATTATGGTGGACGGGCAATATATCCACCGGAGGATTTAGGTCATGAAAATTCTTCAGGATCCCTTTTTCTGGGCGTTGATCAGTATGTTCGGGTTGACCGGCGCCGGGGCGGTGGTCGGCGGCAAAAGGCTCGGCCAATACCCGTTATTCGGCTTTATTATCGTTCTCATCTTTATTTTGGGTCGAGCTGTACTCGTACTGCCGTTTTGCCCGCAACCCCGTTTCGATGCAAGCAACTGGTATGTCATCATCGGCGGCATTATTTTTATTGCCGGATTGATCTTTTGCATCCCCGGCCTGTACATCAAACCGTTTACAGCTCCCGATGAAAACGTACAGCTCAGAACCACCGGTTTCTACGGCATCGTTAGAAACCCAATCTATCTCGGCGAGGTGCTCTGGTGTTTGGGCTGGGCGATCCTCTTTCGCTCGATTATCGGATTCTTGCTGGTCCCGTTGTGGTGGGCCGGTCTCCTGTTCCACACCATTATCGAGGAGGAAAACCTGGAACGCAAACTTGGTCATCCCTACATCGTCTACAAAAGTAAAATTCGGGGGCGCATCATCCCGGGACTGCCCATTTGACCCAACAGCGAGCTGCGCGATGAACCCCACCAGGTATAAGTGGTTTTACGACAACATCCACAGCTGTTACTACAACCTCCTGATGAAATGGTCCTTTTTGCCTTTGGGGGGCGAGAAGAGATGCAGGGATGACTTGATATCCCATATCGATTTTTCTGAAAACGAAACGATTCTGGACATGGGCTGCGGCACCGGCGGGGCGACTCGTGCAATATTACGCCGCGCCGGCCGAAAAAGCGAAATATTCGGCCTGGACCTGTCGGCCGGTCAGTTGAAGGTGGCCCGCAAGCGCCCGGAACTCGAACATGTTCAATTGCTTGAAGGCGATGCGGCCAAAACCAACTTCGCCGACGGCTACTTTGACAAGGTGTTTATCACCCATGTCCTGCATGAAAAGACAAGAGATGCACGCTTGTCAACCCTGAGGGAGGCCGCCGGCAGGATACTCGGAAAAGACGGCCATGTCATCGTTTTGGAGCTGGATAAACCGCCAACCCGGATGTTGCGCTTATTTTTTGGATTCTGGTTCTTCTACTGGCTGCCCTTTAATTTCGAAACCCCCACCAGAAAAGACATGCTCAAGCATGGCCTTGAAAATGAATTGCGCACCGCCGGTTTTACCGATGTGATCAAAACGCCCAAATGCAAAGGGGTTCTTCAAACTGTCCAAGGGACCAAAGAAACCGCGCAATCCTGAACCCGGAGCCTGGAGAATGATATGAAATCAGTGCTGTTATCCTACTACCGTATGCCCCTGGTGCTTTTGTCCATTTTAACGATAGTGTGCATTGCCACCGTGGCCGATCCGCCGGCAGGCAGATTCAGCTGGCTGCTGGAAGTCGGCCCGGGGCTCGTCGGCATCGCCGTTTTGATAGCACTCCACAAGCGGTTCCCGATGTCACACCTTGTCTATTCTTTCGTATTCATTCATATGTTTGTCTTGATCTACGGTGGCTATTACACCTATGCCGAAACGCCGCTGGGCAATTGGGCCAGGGACGCCTTCGGCTTGAGCCGCAACCACTACGACAGGGTCGGCCACATTGCCCTGGGCGTTTTTCCGGCCTTTATCATCCGGGAGGTACTCCTGCGCCGGACACCGTTGCACCGAGGGGGGTGGCTTTATTTTATCGTCATCAGCATCGTTCTGGCCGTGGCCGCTTTTTGGGAACTGCTCGAGTGGTGGGTCGCGCTGCTGGTCGCATCCGATGTCGGCACGGCCTTTCTCGGGTCCCAGGGCGACATCTGGGATACCCAGTGGGATATGTTTCTGGCCCTGGTGGGGGCGATGGTGGCGCTGCCGCTCCTGTCCCGCCGGCACGATCGATCCATGCAACGAATCCCTGAATATTGACACCCTCTGAGGAGGGAAAACAGATGGGCGTGCTCAATGCGGCCGGTCTTCCGGCCGTTATCGGATCTTTGGCAGCGATATTTCTTTACCTGGCGGAGGGGACTTTTATCCCGATTCCACAGGCCAGGGCATCATAGGCCTGTTTGGTCTTGCGGTAATCGCCGTCGCGATCGAGCGCCAGCCCCCTGCCGATACCAGAGGCCAGCTCACCAACGCCCAGAGCAGTCATTTCCCTTTGCAGTTTCTCCAGAAATGCGACCGCACTCCTTACCTTGGTACTGCGCCCGTCGAAGATGGCATGCACAAAGACTTTTTTCAGCTTTTTTTCCCGTGCCAGGCGCAGCAGGGCGACCGGGTAGCTAATACTACCGTGGGAACTTTTTTCAGACAGCAGGGCCAGCAAGTGCAAAGACCCGTTGTGCGCCTGTGTTTTTTCAAATGCCGAGAGAAAAACGGAGTTCTTAAAAAAAGATCCGTCACTAATGGCCAATTCTATGCGGGCATCATCCTGCAAGACGGTCCGGCCGGCACCGATGGTCTGATGCCCGGCCTCTGAATTGCCGGCTTTCCAGTCCAACAACCCGACTGCCTTGCCCGAGGCCTCCAGGCGTGCCATCGGGAAATCGGTAGTCAGCCGGTCCCATACCGGTGTGTCGGCCAATAATATTGGATTTGTTTGATCGGGTTTACCCAGCCCCCATCCATCCAGGATCACCAGCAGCACTTTTCTGGCAGCATCAGCAGCATATCGGTCTCGCAGCAGACTCTGTCCCGTCATAAGTTCCGGCTTTGCCAAGCCCATTAATTGCAGGGCTGTCGGTGCCACATCAGCCAGGGTGCCTGCACCCCTTAACCTGACTGCGGAACGATAGTTGGTATCCGGATCGACAACGATTAAAGGAACCGGTTTTTGAGTATGGCTAAGGTTGGGGATGCCATCGGGTGTGACGGCCGTTTCGAGAATGCCGTGGTCTGCGGTGATCAGGGTGACATAGCCTGCTGAAGCGGCGGCCGACAGAACCCTTGCGAGCTGGCGGTCGACCGCTTCAGCACATTTTATCTTGGGCTCACGGTTCTCAAAATGACCGATCATATCCCCGTTGGCGAAATTTACGACGATAAAAGCATGCTGACCATCCTGCATACTTTTGATGATTTCCCCGGCGACCTGCTCGCTGCGCAACTCCGGAACCCGATCGAAAGGGACTCCCTTTATGGATGGGACTCGAATATGATCTTCGCCGCGAAAAACACGGTTGTTGTTGCCGTTTAGAAAAAAAGTGACATGGGCAAATTTCTCCGACTCTGCCACTCGCAGCTGGCGCAGCCCGCTCCGACTGACAACCTCGCCGATGGTATCGTCCAATACTTGAAGCGGCGGAAATGCCACAGCAGCAGGCATTCGCAGAAACATCTCATGATAGAGCGTCAGGGTGACAAAGGTCAGATTTTCCAGATTGCGGGTTGTAAATTCATCAAAAGACGGATCGATAAAACTGCGGGTTAATTGGATTTCCCGTTCGCCGCGCTTGCAGCAAAAAATAATGGCATCATCATCCTGTACCCGCCCGACCGGATTCCGATCGGCGTCGACCATTACCAGTGGTTCCATATAGTAATCGGTCAGGCCTTGTCGATACAGCCTTTCAATTTCTTTGGCCAGATCGCTGCCTGTCATTGCCGTTCCTGCCGGCGTTATCATTTTTTCCGCCATATTTTGGTTAAGGATTTATTCGATTTTCCGCCAGCTGCAGATTTCGACCCACCATCAAGGTTCGCATAACCTGCTCGGCGGCATCCACCAGCATTTCGGAGGTGTTATCGATTGCTTCGGCAAGAGAGCAGGGACCTCTTTGAATGCTCGTATAGCTGTCGATGCCGCACGCGAGATTGGTGTGCGCGTTTGGCCCGACCGTTCCGGCCAGCGCGATCACGGGCAGGTGATGCCGTTTGGCACGCTTGGCGACTTCCGAGGGAATTTTACCGCAGGACGTTTGACCGTCGATGGCGCCTTCGGCGGTGATCACCATGTCCGCATCTTTGAGCAGGCTTTCAACTTCCAGGTAGGTATTAATGATTTCATACCGCGGATGCAGCCGGGCACCGAGAAATGCGTGTAACCCGGCACCGAGGCCGCCGGATGCACCGCCTGCGGGTATTTCCCCAACCTCAACATCTAATTCGCGCGCAATGACAGCGGCCAGGTGTTCAAGGGCCGCAGCGAGCTTTTCCACCTCTGCGGGCGCGGCTCCCTTCTGGGCGCCGTATACCCGGGAAACCCCCTTGGGTCCGCACAATATATTTTGCCAGTTGCAGGCCGCATCGATCTCGACCTGCGCGAGCCGACAGTCGAGCCCACCCATGTCGATATGTTCAAGCCTGGCCAGTTCACCGCCGCCCCGGCCCAGTCTCTTACCGTCGGCGGCCAGAAAGCGAACCCCCAGCGCTTCGGCCATGCCGGCACCGCCGTCATTCGTGCCCGAATCGCCGCATCCAATCAGCAGCCGTTTGGGACCGGCATCCAGCACCGCTCCGATAAGCTCCCCGACCCCGTAGGTCGTTGTCGCAAGCGGATCCCGGTCGGCAGGGGGGACGAGCCGCAGCCCGGCCGCAGATGCGATGTCCAGTACGGCTGTTTTGGGACCGGTGCCGCCGAGAAAGCCGTAGCAGGCCTTCACGGGCCGACCAACCGGTCCGGTTACGGTTACATGGTGCAGGGTCCCCCCGGTGGCGGCAACGAGGCCTTTGGCAAATCCTTCACCGCCGTCCACCAGTGGCGCTTTTATTATTTTGGCGTCCGGCAGAGCCAGCAGAACACCTTTGGCAATACAGTCGGCAACCTCGGCGGCACCCAGGCATTCTTTGAACCCTGAAGGCGCTACTAGTATTCTAACCCGGATGTTGCACGAAATTGATGAGAACTACTTGTTTTTGTTTCATATCGAAAATTGTGTACAGGAAAAACCCATTGTAACGCATATTTAAAACGAAAAGCTGGCCGGTTCTTTACTTTCATAATG